>JAABUS010000358.1_pt1 | contig 116978 bp, 111 predicted proteins | sample 5560161 | NCBI WGS metagenome assembly JAABUS01 (sample SAMN10711885, study PRJNA513376) | rock metagenome | isolation source: Antarctica rocks | place: Antarctica: Victoria Land, Trio Nunatak nord | collected 2016-01-04
CCGATCGGGCATGCACATCAAGACCAACGCTCGTACGCTCTGTGAACACCGAGGCCTCCCACAATTGTCGGATAGGCCGAGCAGGCAGCCCCTACTCGGTAACCCACGAATCTTGTGAGCGAGGCCCAGGCCCAGCAACCGCATCACCTCCAGCGAGCGGTCACCCCATACCGTCTAGAGGCATCCGGGCCGTTGCTGTCCGACGCTGGTGCTACGTCGGTGGTTCGGCCGGCCGGCCGACAGCCTGCTGGTCCCGTTCGACGTCCCGGAACGCCAACTCTGCCAGCATCGCGTTGTAGGCGTCCAGGTCGTGTTCGGCTCTGGTGTTCGTCGCCCGGTCCGTGCGGGTGGCCTCGCGGGCGTCGCTGGAGGACCACTGCGACAGCAGGGCGATCACCACGATGATGATGGGCACTTCCGTTGCGCCCCAGGCGATCGCGCCGCCGAGTCGCTGATCGGAGACCAGATCGGGCACCCAGGACAGATCCAGTGGCCGAAAGTAGGTCGGCGCGATCGGGGTGCGGTTGTTCATCAGCGCCAGTCCGAAGAAGGCATGGAACGGCAGGGCGGCGAGCAACAGCCCGAGCTTGACCATCGGTTGCAGCCGCCGCGGCGCCGGATCGATGCCGATGATCACCCAGTAATAGAGGTATCCGACCAGCATGAAATGCAGCCCCATCACCACATGCCCGAGGTGGCTGGACATCAGCACCCCGAACAGCGAGGTGAAGTAGATGGCGAAGAAGGAGCCGATGAACAACGCCAACACGATCAGCGGATGGGTGATGAACTTGGCGATCGGCGAGTGCACGGAGCGCACCAGCAATTCCCGCATCCCCGGTGCGCCGGAGCGGCCGGCCGCCGGCAACACCCGCAGCGCCAGGGTGATCGGTCCGCCGAGCACCAGCAGGATCGGCGCCATCATGCCCAGCACCATGTGCACCATCATGTGGATCGAGAACTGTGCCACCGCATAGCGTCCGAAGCCGGACGAGGTCGCGAAGAGCACCAACAGGCTGCCGGCCACCCAGGCCAGGGTGCGGCCGAGCGGCCAAGCGATACCGCGTCGCCGGACCCGCCACACGCCGTACAGGTACAGCCCGATGGCGACCACCGACGCGGTACCGAAGATCAGGTCGAACCGCCAGGCGGTGACCAGGGTCCAGAACGTCGGCCGGCCGGGCAGGTCGAAGCCCAGGATCTCGACAAGTCTGGCCGGCACCACCCCGGACGGCGGCGGGCTGGCGGTGCGGCCCAGGGCCACCGCGATGCCGATGGTGGCCGCCATCAGACCGGTCTCCACGCAGGCCATCCTGATCAGTGGTCGGCGTGCTCCCCGGGCAATTGCCGGCAGAGTCGCCCGCCGGTGCAGCGCCCCGATCAAGCCGAGCAGCACCAGCAGGCCGGCCTTGGCGAGCACCAGCAGTCCGTAGTCGGTGTGGAACAGATCGCGCCAGTGGGTGAACCGGAGCACCGCATTACCCACCCCGGACAGGGTGACAGCGATGAACGCGAACAGAGCCGTCGTCGAATAGCGCCGGGCGATGATCGGCAGATGGGGTGCCCGTTGGCGAGCCAATCCGATCAGCGACACCAACCCGCCGACCCAGATCGACACTCCCAGTAGGTGGTAGATCATCGTGTCGCTGGCCAGATCGTGATCCCCGGACTGGGCGGCGTGCCCGCTGACGGCCATCGGTAGCAGCGCCGCGATCGACAGCAGCAGCAGCAGGAACGCGCCACCGGGCCGCAGCACGGAACGGGCGATGATGGCGACGATCAGCGCCAACATGGCAGCGATCCACGGGGCCCGGATGGATTCCAACGCCTGCAGCCCGGTCAGAATGCTGCTGCCGCCCAGCGACCGGCCGAGAGACAGTCCGCTGGTCTCCGACACCGTCAGCGGCACCAGGGCCAGACCGGCCGCGCCCCAGACCATCGCCGACAGCGACGCGGCCCTGGCGGCCCGGAATCCGCCGACCCCGAAGTCGCCGGATCGCTCGGGTGGGACGATCACCGCGGCCGCCAACAGCCAGCCGACCGTCAGCGCCGCGGCCAGGTCGAAGATCGCCTTCACCAGCGGCAGGCCGTAGGCGGTGAGCACACCGGGATCGGGCAGGCCCAGATTGTTCCGGGTCTGCACGCTGGCGGTCAGGCCCAGGGCCACACACACGGCGATCGTGCCGGCCGCCAGCATCAGGCCGGCGGTCGACCACCGAGCGGGTTGAGCAACCCGCGCCGGCTGATCCCGCTGACCCACTGCTGCCACGATGTCCAGCGTATCGAGTCGGTATCGATGCCCGGGTCCATCGGCCACCGACCGTTACCCTGATCGCGGGCGCCCGTAGCTCAGCCGGACAGAGCAGGGGACTTCTAATCCCAAGGTCGCAGGTTCGAATCCTGCCGGGCGCGCTCGCAAAATTCTCCACCGATCACTTCACGCCCGGCTGGCCGGTCGGCAACTTCTGTGCATACTTCGGGTCGTCAGTGACGGCTACCACAATCCACGCACGCAACAGTCCCGCCACCCGCTTGCGCCTTGCCGCCACTCAGCGGTGGTGCAGGACGTGCCGGCCGGCGGACCGTCCGTGGGCTGATCGTCGCCGATGGTGGCCTCATGGCATCCTGACCGGATACCCCGGCCTAGGGAGTCCGATGACCACGCAGTCGACCTCAGCACCCCACCTGTCCGTCGATGAGCTGCGGACCGGGATCGATGTCGGCGACATCGACACGGTGATCGTCGCGTTCACCGACATGCAAGGACGCTTGCAGGGAAAACGCCTGCACACCAGGCACTTTATGGATCAGGTGTTAGAGCACGGTACCGAGGGTTGCAACTATCTGCTGGCCGTCGACGTGGAGATGAACACGGTCGACGGCTATGCCATCTCGTCCTGGGAACGCGGCTACGGCGACATGATGTTCGACCTGGATCTGAGCACCCTGCGACGGACCCCCGGCCAACCCTATTCGGCCACCGTGCAGTGCGATCTGAGCTGGCTGGACGGATCCGGACCGGTGCGGCCGTCCCCGAGGTCGGTGCTCGGCACCCAGATCGAGGCGGCGGCCGAGCTCGGGCTCGTCGCCTATTGCGGCACCGAATTGGAGTTCATCGTCTTCGAAGACAGTTTCGATCAGGCCTGGGATCGGCGATACACCGGGCTGACCGGCGCCAACAGGTACAACGTGGACTACTCGATCCTGGGTGGGGCAAGGGTGGAACCGCTGCTCCGGGCCATCCGGAACGAGATGGCCGCTGCCGGCTTGCAGGTGGAGAGCGCGAAGGGGGAATGCAACCCGGGTCAGCACGAGATCGCCTTCCGCTTCGACGAGGTGCGTCGTACCTGCGACAACCACGTCATCTACAAGAACGGCGCCAAAGAAATCGCCGCGGCGCACGGCCAGTCGCTGACCTTCATGGCCAAGTTCGATGAACGGGAAGGCAACTCCTGCCACATCCACCTGTCGATGCGCGGAGCCGATGGCGACTCGGTGTTCGCCGATCACCAGCGACCCGGCGGACGGTCGGAGGTCTTCGAGCAGTTCATCGCCGGTGTGTTGGCCACGATGCGCGAGTTCACCTACTTCTATGCGCCGAACATCAACTCCTACAAGCGATTCGCCGAGGGCTCGTTCGCTCCGACCGCGGTGGGCTGGGGCACCGACAATCGGACCTGTGCGCTGCGGGTGGTCGGCCACGGCGGCGGCCTGCGGGTGGAGAACCGGGTTCCCGGCGGTGACGTGAATCCGTATCTGGCGGTCGCTGCGATGATGGCCGGCGGCCTGCACGGGATTCGGGAAGAGCTGACGCTTGATCCTGAACTCATCGGCAATGCCTACGCCTCCGCATTGCCCCGGGTTCCCGACACGCTGGTCACAGCACGGGATCTGCTTGCCGGGTCGACCATCGCCGGGCAGGCCTTCGGCGACGATGTGGTGTCGCACTACCTGAACGCCGCAGACGTGGAGATCAAAGCGTTCAACGCCGCAGTGACCGACTGGGAGCGGATCAGGGGGTTCGAGCGGCTGTGACTCGGGCACAACATCGGCAATGCCCGCCGGGGGGCCGGCAATGTTCTCGAGTTACTTCTCAGCCGCTCGCCAGCTACGGTCTTCGCCCACTGACCTCGCAGTTACCCGAAGGAGTGAACAACCGCGATGACACAACGGTTGGACGGAAAGGTGGCAGTGATCACCGGTGGCTGCTCGGGAATCGGGCTGGCTACCGGCCGCCGGTTCGTCGAAGAGGGCGCCCGGGTGGTGATCGGGGATCTGGACGAGGAGAACGGCGAGCGCATTGTCGCCGGTCTCGATTCCCTAGGCGGCGGTCCGGGTGGGGTGTTCGTCCGCTGCGATGTGACCTCACCCGAAGATGTGCAGCGGCTGTTCCGGACGGCCAAGGACACCTTCGGCAGCGTGGATGTGGCGTTCAACAATGCCGGCATCTCGCCGCCGGAGGACGACTCGATCCTGACCACCGACCTGGCCGCCTGGAAGAAGGTACAGGAGGTCAACCTGACCAGCGTCTACCTGTGTTGCAAGGCGGCCCTGCCGTACATGCTGGAACAGCAACGCGGCTCGATCATCAACACCGCCTCGTTCGTCGCCCGGCTGGGTGCCGCCACCTCGCAGATCTCCTACACCGCCAGCAAGGGCGGCGTCCTCGCGCTGTCCCGGGAACTCGGCGTCCAGTTCGCCCGGGACGGAGTGCGGGTCAATGCGCTGTGTCCCGGTCCGGTGAACACGCCACTGCTGCAGGAGCTGTTCGCCAGTGATGTCGAGCGGGCTCAGCGCCGGCTGGTGCATGTGCCGATGGGCCGGTTCGCGGAGCCGTCGGAGATTGCTAATGCCGTGGTCTTTCTGGCCAGCGACGAGTCCTCGTTCATCACCGCCACCGATTTCCTGGTGGACGGTGGTATCTGCGGCGCCTACGTCACCCCGCTGTAGGTCCGACCGGTCCCTGACGGCCGGCAGGTGACGATTGACAGCCGATCAGCTGGGATGACACCCTGAATTACCGACCGCATAGTCGGTAATTCGGCCGGCCGGGGACGACCGCATCAAGGTCGGCGGGTCGGAAACGCTGAGGAGCCCGATGACGCATGCCTTCCTGGTGGACGGAGTCCGCACCCCGATCGGTCGCTACGGCGGTGCGCTGTCGACGGTCCGGCCCGACAACCTGGCGGCCCTTGCGATCCGCAACCTGATCGAACGCAGCGGCCTGACCGATCCGACGGCCATCGACGAGGTGATCCTCGGGGCTGCCAACCAGGCCGGCGAGGACAACCGCAACGTGGCCAGGATGGCCCTGCTGTTGGCTGGGCTGCCCGATTCGATCCCCGGCTTCACGGTGAACCGGTTGTGCGCCTCCGGGATGACGGCGGTCTCCACGGCGGCGGCGATGATCAGCTCCGGTCAGGCCGACCTGGTGGTGGCCGGCGGGGTCGAGTCGATGAGCCGGGCGCCGTGGGTGATGGCCAAGCCGGAGAAGGCATTCGGGAAACCGGGCGAGATCGCGGACACCTCGATCGGCTGGCGGTTCGCCAACCCGGCGTTCGCCGACCTGGACGGCGGTGAGGCGACCTTTTCGATGTCCGAGACCGCTGAGAAGGTGGCGCGGATCGACGGGGTGTCGCGGCAGGATTGCGACTCCTTCGCGCTGGGTTCCCATCGGAAGGCGTTGGCCGCCATCGAGGCCGGCCGATTCACCGCCGAGATCGTCCCGGTGACGGTACCCGGCCGACGCGGCGACACCGTCGTCGCCACCGACGAGAGCCCCCGCGCCGATTCCACCATCGAAGCACTGGGCAACCTGGCGCCGGTGGTGGCCGGCGGCACGGTGGTGACGGCCGGCAACGCGTCCCCGCTCAACGATGGTGCAGCCGCCATCATGGTGGCCTCCGAGAAGGCGGTCGAGACCTTCGGATTGGCGCCCCGGGCCCGAGTGGTCGCCTCGACCGCGGTCGGTCTCGCCCCGTCGGTGATGGGCCTCGGACCGGTCGGCGCCACCGAGAAGGCGCTGCAGCGGGCCGGCTGGTCGCTGCCGGACATCGGGGCCATCGAACTGAATGAGGCCTTCGCGTCTCAGTCGCTGGCCTGTATCCGTCGGTTGGGCTTGGACCCGGAGATCGTCAACAACGATGGCGGCGCGATCGCCCTCGGCCATCCACTCGGCTGTTCGGGCACCCGGATCCTGGTCACCCTGCTCGGCCGGATGGAACGCGCGGACGTCCGTCGGGGGCTCGCGACCATGTGCGTCGGCGTCGGCCAGGGCGCCGCTCTACTGGTGGAGCGGGTATGACGACCCCCTTGCCGTCGGTGGTGGGGGTGGTCGGCGGCGGACGAATGGGATCCGGAATCGCCCACGCGTTCCTGCTGGCCGGCTCCGCGGTGCGGATCGTCGAGACCGACAGCGAGGCGGGGGCCCGCGCCCGGACCTCCGTCGAATCCGCTGTGCGGTCCACTGCCGATCGCGGCCTGCTGACCGGTTCGGTCGAGGCGACGATGAAGCGCCTGCAGATCGTCGGCACTGTCGGCGATCTCGCTGACGCGGGACTGGTGATCGAAGCGGTGCCGGAGTCGATCGATCTCAAACTCACCGTCCTCGGCGACATCGGGGCGGCCGTCGAACCAGGCGCGGTGATTGCCACCAACACCTCGTCTTTCTCGGTCACCGAATTGTCCGCAGTGGTGCCGTCATCGGAGCGGTTCATCGGCCTGCACTTCTTCAACCCGGTGCCTGCTTCGAAGTTGATCGAGGTGGTCCTCGCCCTCGGGGCGGACACCAGTGTGGTGGCCGCAGCCCAACACTGGGTGACGGAACTGGGCAAGACCGCCGTCACCGTGCGCGACTCCCCCGGTTTCGCATCCAGCCGACTCGGCGTGCTGCTCGGCCTGGAGGCCATCCGGATGCTCGAGGACGGTGTCGCGTCCGCCGCCGACATCGACGCCGCCATGACACTGGGCTATGGGCATCCGATGGGCCCGTTGCGATTGACCGATCTGGTCGGACTGGACGTCCGGCTCGGTGTCGCCGAGTATCTGACCGACAAACTCGGCGATCGGTTCACCGCCCCACAACTGTTGCGGGACATGGTGTCCCGCGGCGACGTCGGCCGGAAATCCGGTCGCGGCTTCTTCGATTGGACCCGATGATGAGCGCACCCGTACTCGGCAGTTACCTCCGCGACGAGTGGATCACCCCCGGCGGGTCCGGTGCCACGCTGCTGGACGCCATCACCGGGGCGGACGTCGCGGTGATCGACGACGGCGAGATCGACACCGCGCTGATGGTCGACCATGCCCGCTCGGTCGGTCAGAGGTCGTTGCAGGCGTTGACGTTCCATCAGCGGGCGCTGCTGCTCAAGGCGCTGGCCACCCACCTGCAGTCGATCAAGGATGAGCTGTACACACTGTCGTACCGCACCGGCGCCACGGCTGCGGACTCCTGGATCGACATCGATGGTGGCATCGGGGTGCTGTTCACCTACGGATCACGCGGCCGCCGTGACCTGCCCAACGACACCGTCTATCTGGATGGGGCTGCCGAACCGCTCGGCAAACTCGGGACCTTTGTCGGACAACACATCTACACCTCCATGCCCGGCGTCGCAGTGCAGATCAATGCGTTCAACTTCCCGGTCTGGGGCATGCTGGAGAAGCTGGCCCCGGCCCTTCTGGCCGGCCTGCCGACCATCGTCAAACCTGCGTCCCCGACCGCGTATCTGGCCGAAGCGACCGTCCGAGCGATCATCGACTCCCGCATCCTGCCAGCCGGTTCCCTGCAATTGCTGACCGGTCATGCCCGCGGCATCTTGGATCACTTGGACGAACGCGATCTGGTGGCGTTCACCGGTTCCGCCTCCACCGCATCGAAGCTCCGCAGCGATCCTGCGGTGATCGACCGTGGCACTCGGTTCACCGGCGAGGCGGACTCGTTGAACTGCTCTATTCTGGCGCCGGATGCCACCCCCGACACTCCCGAATTCAAGCTGTACGTCAATTCTCTGGTGGCCGAGATGACCGCGAAGGCCGGCCAGAAGTGCACCGCCATCCGCCGGGCGTTGGTGCCGCAGCTGTTGCTGGATCCGGTGATCGAGGCCGTCCGGGAGCGGATCACCGCCCGGGTGCGGATCGGTGCCCCTGGCACCGATGGCGTCACCATGGGATCGCTGGTATCGCAGGCGCAGCGGTCGGAGGTGCTGTCCCGGATCGAGGAGCTCCGGGCCGACGGCGCCGAGCTGGTGGTCGGCGATCCCGGATCCTTCGAGGTACTTGGCGCCGATGCCGAGACCGGCGCGTTTCTCCCGCCGATGCTGCTGCGCGCCAACGGCTCTGTTGCTGCCCCGCACGATGTGGAGGCGTTCGGCCCGGTGGCCACCGTGATGCCCTACGCCGACCTCGACGAGGCCGTCGCCCTGGCCGCCCGCGGACGGGGATCGCTGGTCGCCTCGATCATCACCCATGACGGCGGCACGGCTCGCAACCTGGTCCGCGCCTTGGCCCCCTGGCACGGCCGGATCCTGTTGCTGGATCGGGACGATGCCAAGGAATCGACCGGCCATGGATCGCCGCTGCCCACGCTGGTACACGGTGGGCCGGGTCGGGCCGGTGGCGGTGAGGAGATGGGCGGGGTCCGCGGGGTGCTGCACCACATGCAACGCACCGCGCTGCAGGGTTCACCGGATCTGCTGACCTCGATCACCGACCGCTATGTGACCGGTGCCCAGTACCGCGCCGAGGGCTTCGACGGATGGGAGCATCCGTTCCGGAAACCGTTGTCCCGGTTGCGGATCGGCGATGCAGTGGTTGGTGGTCCCCGTCGGGTCGAGTTGGCCGACATCGAGGCGTTCGCGCACACCACCGGTGATCAGTTCTACGCACACATGAACTCCGAAGCCGCGGTCGCCAACCCGCTGTTCGGTGGCCGGGTGGCCCACGGCTACCTGTTGCTGTCCTGGGCCGCCGGCCTGTTCGTCGACCCGGCACCCGGACCGGTGCTGGCCAACACCGGCCTGGAGGACCTTCGCTTCCGGACGCCGGTGAAACCGGGTGACGACATCACCGTGACCCTGGTGGCCGGCCAGATCACTCCCCGCGAAACCGATGACTACGGTGAGGTCCGTTGGCACACCACCATCACCAATCAGCGTGACGAGATCGTCGCCACCTACTCGGTGTTGACCATGGTGTCCAAGGACTGACATGTCGGGAGCCGCCGACCTGACCGACCTCGATGCGACCGAATTCGCGCGGTCCCTCGCCGACTATCATCAGCTGCGCCCAGGGTCCATCGAGCTGGTCATCGGACTCGGATCGGTCAACCACGTGTTCATCGTCCGATCCCACAGTGATGCCTATGTCATCCGGTTTGCTCGAGACTCACTGCGCCAGAACGAGTTCGAGGTGGAAGGCTGGTGTTTGAACCAAGCTGCCGCGCATGGTATTCCCAGCCCTGCAACGATCGCGACCGGCGTTCACCGAGGAGTCTGCTACCTGATCCAGACGTTCGTCGACGGAGCGCCGGGGACGTCGCAGCGGTCCGCCGATCTCTGGCGAACCCTCGGTCGATACGCTCGGATTGTCCACCGGATCCCGCTCACCGAGGACGCTCCAAACGGGTTGTTTTCCCGGTTCGGTCGCGATCTGCCGGCAGCCTGGCAGGCCCATCTGGACTATCACCTCGGCCAGCTCAACCCGGCCGATCCGCTGATCAAGCGAGGCGTGTATGACCCCCGCGACCAAACCGGGCTGCGATCGCTCGTCTCCCGCTTGCGGGCCCGGCCGATCACCGTCGGGCTCAGCCACGGAGACCTGTCGATCCGTAACACTCTCGTTCAACCGGACACCGAGCCGGTGCTCCTGGACTGGGGGTCGGCGTCCACCGGACCGACTCCGTACGGAGACCTGTTGACGCTACTGAAGATGCACCGCGCCACCGGCGATCCCTCGTCCGACGAACTCGCGGCATTCGCCGATGGATGCGGACTGGACCTTGCCGCGGAGCTGCCGATCCTGAACGACTTGCTGGTGCTGAGCCATCTCGACCTGCTTGCGCTGGGCCACCGATCGCCGGCCCGACCTGCTACTCGAGCACATCTTCGCGGCCCGCACCGTTCTTGCCGAGTGCGCCCAGCGATAGCTGAAGCCGGAAACCGTTATCGTGTCGCGGTGACCAGCGATGATGCGCGTGATGCGCAGGAGCACGGCTGGCGGCAGATGTCCGAGATCAATGCCGCCTACCAGGGTGGTGAGCTCGACCGCGACGGCTGGCACCGGGCAGTGCTGGCAATCATCGAGCCCACCTACCTGGCGGCCCCCACCGCCGAAGCCGGATCGGGTCACCAGGGATCACCGGTCGAGTGGGAGCAGACCCGGTCCATCGTGATGGAAGCGATCGACCAGTCCGGGACCTTCCTCGACATCGGCTGCGCGAACGGCCTGCTGATGGAATCGGTGCATCGCTGGGGAAGAGCCAACAGGCTCGCGGTGGAGCCCTACGGCGTCGACATCGGACCACGACTGGCCGAGCTGGCACGCGCCCGCTACCCCCGGTGGGCCGATCGAATCTGGTGCGCTAATGCCGCCACCTGGAACCCGGATCGCCGCTTCGATTTCGTGCGTACGGCCATCGAGTACGTCCCAGCAGATGAACTCGAGCACTTCCTGCGCCATCTACTGGCCGCGGTGGTCGCACCCCACGGCCGGTTGATCGTGGGCAAGCTGAACGAACTAAGGGCCGCACAGCCGGTGTCGGAATGGGCTCGAGAACTCGGACTGCCGGTCGCCGGCGAAGTTCGTCGACCACATTCGCACCTGGACCTCGAGTACACCGTCTTCTGGATCGGTGCCGACGCTCTGAATTGAGGCGGCCGCTCGCGATCACACTCCCCCCGATCGGCGCCGAATCTCGTGATCGAAGCAGTCCGCTTACGATCGACGCAGCTTCCAGGCTCGACGTACGTCCATTGATGACGACGTCCGACCGCCTTCACCGCAATTGTCGGACCCGCGTTGTAGCTTTCGCGGCATGAATATCGGGGATTGCGGCGGCGTCGACGAAAGCCGGACAACGGCCTCGCCTGGCGCTGTCCCGGACTGGCGATCGGATCCGATCGCTGTAGCGGTCGATGCGGTCGACCGCGGCATCGCATTGTTCGACGAGATCGACGCCTCGGCACCGGATGCGATGGGGTTGACGTTCCTCGCCGGCCTGGTGGAACGCCAGGTCAACCGGCTGCGCCTGGTCGCCGCCTGACTGGCCGGCGAGATCGAAACCCGAGGGGTAGCCGCCGAATTCGACGGACCTTCCACCCCGGATGCTGCTCCGCGACCTGCTCAACGCCGCGCCCGCAGATGCCAGCGCACGCGTGCGGCTGGCCGAGGCCACCCGCACCCGGATCACCCCGACCGGCTCCCGGTTGGAACCGGTGCTCGCGCAGGCGGCCGCCGCACTGCCGAACGGCCGGCTCAGTCCCGGTCACACCACCGTCATCACTCGCACCATGGACAAGCTTCCGGCCATCCTGAGTGCCGAGGATCGATACGCCTGCGAGCGGATCCTGGTGGAGCAGGCACAGCAGCTGGATCCGCCGACGCTCGATCGGTTGGCCCGCAGCATGTTGGAGGCGGCCGATCCGGACGGGCCCTGTCCGGACGAAGACAGCCGGTCGAAGATGGAACTGCACATCGGTCGACGCCGCGACGACGGCCTGACCCGGATCTGGGGGCTGCTCGACGATCTCACCCTGGAGATGCTCTATACCGCGATCAGCCCATTGACTGCGCCGCAGCCTGCCGGAACGCCCGACGACTCCGAGGTGGTCGGACCACAGGCTCCGGAGCCTTCGGCCGGCTCGGATGACCGGGGCGACGCCGACTTCCCGGGCGACGCCGATTTCCCGGCCGGGCACCGAAGCCTTAGTTGCGGCAAATGTCCCGGACGCGGCAGCAGGCGTTCCCGAATCCAGCGACATCGATGATCAACCCAACGGCCCGAAACCACCGTCAAATCCGCATCTGGACGTTCTGGCCCTGCGGGACGATAGTTCACCCGCGACCAGGCGGGCCCATGCGCTGGGCGAGGTTCTCGATCGGTACCTGCGGGTCGGCGCCGGGCCTCGTCACGGTGGCGAACGTCTGCATCTAAACGGTCACCATCGACCACCGGGACCTGCTGGACCGGGTCGGCCGCGCTCAGTTGGACTACACCGGGGCGCTGTCGCCCGGCGCCGCCAGAATGCTGGCCTGCGACGCGCGGATTCTGCCGGCGGTGCTCGGCAAGGCGTCAAGCGTGCTCGATGTTGGCCGGGACCAGTATTCGTTCCCGCGTCGGATCCGACGGGCGATCACCGCCCGCGACGGCGGCTGCGCCTGGCCGGGTTGCGACCGGCCGCCAGCGTGGTGCGACGCGGACCATATTCGCTGGTGGAAAAGGGATCTCGGAGTCACCAGCCTGGATAATGGCTGCTTGCACGTGCTCCATGCCGGGGACGGGTACACGTACCTGACCCGGCAAGTCGCCGTGAGCGACCAGACCCTTGGAGCTGGCGAATCACTCGCGTCCTACTACACGGCCAGCGGTGAACCGCCGGGGCATTGGGCAGGCTCCGGAACCGCTGGGCTTGGTGTCGATGGAGTGGTTTCGGAGGCGCAGATGCGTGCTCTGTTCGTCGAGGGACTGCACCCGGAAGCCGCCCGGCTGGTGCAGGACGCCGTCAATGCTGGTGTCGATGCCGAACAGGCCATCGCGGCGACGAGGCTCGGACGGTTCGCGGCGTTCAAGAACGATTCGCCGTTCAAGAGCGAGTACGCAGCGACCTTGGCGACGTTCCGCGATGAGCACCAGCGAGCCGCCAACGATGACGAGCGACGTGGGATGCGCCGCGAGCTGGCCACCGCCGCGCTCCGCGAAGGCGACCCGCAGAGCATCCCGACGGAGCCAGATATCGGCCGGTTTCTGGCCAACGAACAACGTCGGGAGCGCCAGCCCGTAGCCGGAGTCGACCTCGTCTTCACTCCGGTGAAGTCGATCGTCGCGCTCTGGGCAGTCGGCGATCACGACACCCGCGCAGCCATCGAGGCAGCCCACGAGACGGCGTGGCGATCGGTCCTGAGCTACATCGAGAAGGAAGCCGCGTTCACCCGGACCGGCGCCGGCGGTGTCGCTCAGATCGACACCCGAGGCCTGGTCGCGACTGCGTTCGACCACCGCACCAGCCGCACCGGCGAACCCGACTTGCACACCCACCTTGCGGTGGCCAACAAGGTCCAGGGCGTCGACGGGAAGTGGCGATCCTTGGATGCCCGGGTGCTGCATTCCGCTGCGGTGAACGCCTCGGAGATGTACAACGCACGGGTCGAGAACGAGGTCCGTGACCGGCTCGGCGTGAGCTTCATTGACGTCGAGCGGGCCGACGGGAAGCGTCCCGTCCGGGAGATCGACGGTGTCCCGACGGCTCTGACTCGCGCGTTCTCGCAGCGCCGACAAGCCATTGAGGTGCGCTACGACGAGCTGGTCCGAGCGTTCCGGGACAGCCACGGCCGGGACCCGTCAACCACCGTTCAGATCGAGCTGGCACAGCAGGCGACCCTTGACACCCGCGAGGGCAAGCCGCCGGCCAAGAGCCTCGCCGACATCGTCGCAGAGGCCCGCGACACAGCCCGCACCGACAGCATCAGTGACCCGGAGAGAGCAGTTCTGTCCGCAGCGCAGGACGCCGCACGGGGGGCGAGCACCGATCAGCGGAGTGACCGGCAGGTCGCCTCAGACGTGCTCGATGTGGTGTCCGGAGCGCGGTCGACGTGGAACCGTTGGAACGTCCGATCGGAGATCGAACGCCAGGCCCGCGGGCGGGAGACCGCCGACCGCAACGCCTTGGTCGACCAGATCGAGACGATGGTGCTGGGTGGGGAGCAGTCCGTGCGGATCACCCCGGATGACCCGCGGCCAGCGCCGCCAGAGGTGTCCCGCGCCAGCGGAGAGAGCCAGTTCCGGGTCCACGGACAGGAGCGGTTCACCTTGCACGAAGTGCTCACCGCAGAGGGTCGACTGATCGATGCGGCCGAGACCGACAGCCCGATCGGAGTCGACGTCAGCGAAGGATTCGGCGCCGCCGTAGCCGACTACTGGTGCAGCGACCTCGACCGCGGGCAGCGAGCGCTCGCCGAGTATTTCGTCGACTCCCGTCGACTATTGGCCGTCGGCGTTGGCCCGGCCGGCGCCGGCAAGACACGGTCGATGGCCGCGATGGCCAGAGTGTGGGAGTCAGGCGGCGGCCGCGTCGTCGGACTGGCTCGTCCGCCGTAGCCGTCCGAGTGCTCAGCGAGGATCTGGGAGCGCCGGCAGAGACGCTGTCCATGATGCTGAGCCGGCACCGACACGGCCGACTCGACGCGGACGCAGTGCGCCCCGGAGACCTGGTACTCGTCGACGAGGCCTCGATGGCCTCCACCCGGCAGCTCGACGCCGTCCTCGATCTCGCCCGTGAACGCGGCGCCGTGGTGCGCCTAGTCGGCGATCCGGAACAGCTCGGCGCCGTCGATGCCGGCGGCAGCCTGGGCATGCTGGTGAACCGCGTCGGCGGGGTCACCCTCACCGAACTGCACCGCTTCGGTGACCCCTTGGAAGCCCACGCAACAGTGGGCATCCGGACCGGTGACCCGTCGGCCATCGAGTTCTACAGCGGTCGGGACCGCATCCACGAAGTCTCCCGAGACCAGGCGATGGACCAGGCCTACGCCGACTGGCGAGCCGACCGAGCGATCGGGCCGCGGTCCCTGCTGGTCGCCAAGAGCAACGACACCGTCGCGGCGCTCAACGCCCGAGCCCGGGGCGATCTCGTGGCCGCCGGCGCCGTGGAAGCCTCAGGGGCCACCCTCCGCGGCGAGGTCACCGCAGGTGTCGGAGACACCGTCGTCACCCGCACCGTGGACCGCACCATCGCGGCCGGCGCCAAGGGCGACTTCGTCCGCAACGGCGACTTGTGGCGCATCACTGCCATCGGCGAGGACGCGTCGCTGTCAGTGCAGCGCATCGACGGAAGCCTCACCGCAGTGCTCCCCGCCGCCTACGCGGCCGCATCGGTCGACCTGGGTTATGCGACCACCGCGCACCGCTCGCAGGGCATGACCGTGGACCGGTCCCGCACCATCACCGAGCCCGGGATGAGTCGGCAAGAGCTGTACGTCGCCGCAAGCCGCGGGCGGCAGGAGAACCACCTGTACACCGTCGTCGAGGACGGCCTCGATCTCGACCTGCACCACCAGCCCGACCCTCGCTCGGACGCCGAGACGGTGCTCGCCCGGGTGATCACCACCGACGGCAACGAGCGGTCCGCCACGGAGACCATCGAGACCGAACAGGAAGCGGCGGGCGCCCTCGACCGGACCGTCCCGGAGTATCTGCACGCTCTGGACCTCACCCGCCTGGCCGGCGAGCTGGACGGGCCCACGCCGTGGCTCCCGGCCCCCGCTGCGGGACCTCTGGCCTCGATCGGTGGACCGTTGAACGTGCCGCCGAGATCCGGCAGCGGGTCGTCGACCTGGGATCCAGGGCCGAGGCCGAACGCCCCGAGTGGGTGCGGGGCATTGATGCCATGGCATCACCCGAGCGCACCGAGACGGTCGCCCTAGTCGCCGCCTACCGCGAACAGTTCCAGGTCGACGGGCCCGAGCCGTTGGGCGCAGAGACCGCCGGCAGTCAGTGCAGCAGGGCGCCGCTGCGCACCTCGCGGATCGGCTGGCCGCGCTCACCCCCGCCGTCGAACCCGCCGCTCTTGTAGAGACGATGGATCTGTACCGGCAGGCCGTCGAGACCGAAACGGATCTGCGGCGCCTCACCGATCAGCACCGCACGAACGACGAGCTGATCGGGCAGCTCCGCACCCACCCGTCCGCGGTCGAGGCCCAGCGTCGGCAGCAGGAACTCGCCACCCGCGCCCAGCAGGTCCAGACGTATCGGGCGGCGGCCGCGCAGATGGCTGCCCTCCGGCAGACCACGTCCGGCCGGGTCCAGCAGATCGCAGAGACCGAGTTGCGGGTGGCGGAAGGTGGCCGCCGGGCCGCTCGCCGCGACCGTGAGCAGTTGGCCGACCTGCGCCGACAGCAGGACGCCGACCGCGCGGCGATGCAGCACGCCACGCAAACCATGGGCGGGCTCCACCAAGTCGTCGGATCGGTAGCCGAGCAGGAGGCCATCCTGGCCGAGCACCAGCGCGACGTCGACTACGGACCGCAGATCATCGCGGCGGCCGCCGCCCAAGACGACGCCCAGCTCGGCCGACGGATGGAGCTGGCCGGCACCTGCCAAGAACGCATCGCTGCCACACAAGACAGGATGGCCGCCGAACGGGCCGGGCTGGCCATCCGGGCCCGAAGACGAGCGGGTCGCCGCCGAGCAGGAGATCAATGGTGCTCCCACTCGGGACGTGACGTCGCAGTCCCGCGCACCCGATCCCGAAGTCGAACACGACCTCGAGCGATAGGCAATGCGCGGGTCTGAGGTAACACCAGCATCACCCCAGCCAGCGTGGCTGCCGGCCACCCTCCACCGCGGGGCCTGTGCGCGTGCGGCTAGCTCGGCGGTATCAACCTTAGCCCTTGCCACACATCAGTTCTTCTGCACGAGGACTTGATCGCGGCCCTGACGCCATCCCCATCGAGCATCCAACAGTGAAATCGACCTGGTTGACAGCGTTGAGCATCGACGTCAGCTCCCCTTGGCTTCTGCCCGATGTAGGCGGTTCCCATCGCATCGACCCAGCCGTCCGCGGCGACCAGTCTGACGAAAATCAGCCTCTCCGCACTATCGAGATGACAGACTCGACCGGGTGCGGCCAGAGGACAGGCCGCACCTGCTGCCCCAGATCTTCGACTTAGCGCTCGGCGGTTGGCCAGGGGCCCTTGGGAAGCTCGTTCATCCACTCAAGTGTTCCGAGCTTGGGGACCGAATCCTCGAATAGCGTGTCGATGGTGAGCGGACCTGTCAGCGTGCTGGGCGTCGCCACGGTCGCCGGAGCGGCCGGAGCAAAAATGCTGCCGTCACGGACTTCCAAGATACCAATGGTATTGGTCAGAACATCAAACGCGGGATGACCCTCGTACTGGTAGAGAAAAAACGCCAGCTCGTTGCGTGGCAGATTCTGCTGCATCTGATCCAAAGGAGCGGGCCAGGACTGATACCATGGAAGTTGGAAGACCCCCTTGATGGTGGGGTTGGACGACAACCGAACTTCAATGTTCACCCAGCCCTTCCTGGCCTGATCCAACGACCCGGACGGCTCTTGATCAGTTGAGCCCTCTACCGAGACCACACGTCCGACAATCACGGTGGTAGCTCGCCGCTGCACCGTCGAGACATTCGTGGTCGCAGCGATCTCTTCCGTGGCGCTATTCATACGGAACCAGAAAGTGTCGGGCGTCACCAAAGGACGCCCTTCCACCGAAACAGTGGTCAGGGTCATTTCGCCGACTGTCTCAGGTCCCGTCAACTTGGTTCCGCCGGTCGGCACACCAGCGGTGGCGGACGCTGTGCGCGTGGTCTGGGCAATGGTGGTCTGTTGGGTGGTCGTTTCCGAAGTCGACGCAACACGCGTGTTCCCGCTCTTTGACGCGGTGATCGCCACGACTAGAAGACCTACCGCGAATACCGCGGCGACAGCGATCGTGGGCTGAAGCCAGCGCCGATTTCGGTGCGACGATTTCACACCCGGCTGAAGCCGTAGTTGGCTTTCCACGGACTCCCTCATTGAAGATGGTACGTCAAGTCTATCAGTGCGGGCGCGCAGCGCAGCACGAAGCTGTTCCTCTTCGGCCGCCATTTTCCCGTGCCTGTTATTGGCATCAGGACGTTGACTCATGATTGCTCCTCATTTCTGAAAACGCCTCAGAGGCTCTTATCTTGTTCAATGCAGTATGCGTAATGCGCCGGATTGTACCTACCGGCCGGCCGAGCGTATGACAAACCTCGATAGCAGACAGGTCTGCCACATATCTGAGCGCCAGAACCGCACGTTCTATCTCAGTCAACTGCCGAAGAACTCGGATTAGATCCGGTCGATCTCGCACGCCTATGCCCGGCGAGACCTCGAGGCGAGGTTCGGCGACCTTCGGGAGTAATCGAATCAATGTCGCGCGCCGCTTCGCTTGATTAATATGGATGTTCACCATCGCCCGTCGGACGTACCCCTCGATCCCGTCTACCGGTGTTGTCGGTGTTGACAACAGTCTGTCGATCGCGTCATGGACAAGATCCTCTGCGTCCTGCAGGTCGCTGGTCAGCACAACCCCGAACCGATAGAGCCGAGGCAGAGCGTCGATGAGCGCAGTCCGCCCCGTTTCACCCAGCGCCACTTCCTCCACCCCCTCTTGGTTCGTCCCGTTGTCGATACCTACACAAACACCTGCCGTCGAACGTTCACGGAGCTCAGCGCTACAGGGCTAAATGTGACGCAGGTCACACACCTCGAGGTGTGGAACACGGGCCATGCTTCATCCAACGGGCGGTGCGTGACCACGGTGGCCAAGCTGAACCTCCCGGCTGGGGAGTTCCGAATGCGATCGAGTGCTTCCATCAACGTCATTGCCGTTCTGCTAGCTTCTTTTTTGCTCACTGCACCATCCGCGGCTAGTCTAAGTGTCCAGCAAGTTGCTCCGCCGTCTGCTGATTTGAGTGCGGGTGAGTCCCTCTATCCGGGCGAATCATTGAACGGCATTAATTTTCAGTTCCGCGTATCGCTTCAAAGCGACGGCAATCTTGTGATGGTGTCGCGGAACAATTATACCTATTGGAACACTGGAACAAATGGGACAAGCCCATCTCGTTTAACGATGCAGTTCGATGGCAACCTAGTCTTGTACGCAACGAGTGGTCAGGTCTTATGGTATTCAGGCACCAACGGCTCAGGAGCACAGCGGATAACGATCCAGGACGATGGCAACCTAGTGATGTATGCCGGCAACGCTGTATGGAATACCGGCACAAGGGGTATGTATTTTGGGCCGTACTCTGGATCTGGCGACTCCATGGGTCAACAATGGCACGAGGACAGTAGCCATGCTGTGTATATTCACCCAAACATGCGAACCAATGACAGCAATGGAATGACTAGTGCCTTAAACTATATACTCTCGCCGACCAGCATGAATGTGTCGATAGTGGCATCAACCACAGGCGCAGACGTGGACGTGAGAATTGTTAGCGGGCTTCCGTCGAACGTCTTGGCTCAAACGCCATGCATTGTATCGGTAAACAGTTCATTCTGTCGAAAATGGCAGATCCAGTATAGTGCCAACTTGAACAATGTCAGCTCTGTTCCGATAGCCCTAGCGTGTCATGAACTGGGACATACTCTGGGATTCGGGCACGGTGGTCTCAACGACCTTAACTCGGGTTACGTTCCAGTGGAACGTACTTGCTTGCGGGGCGGACCCGATGTGTATCAGTATGCGGCGCGAGACAAGTCACAGATCACCGCACAGTACTAACGCGCCCTCTTGGAAGGGCTACCCCATCTTTGGTTTTAAGGAATGTCAAGGCCCGGCTACTTTTATATCGGACGGACGCCACGGCCACTACTTTCCTGCTTTAATCCAGCACCCTGATGCGAACGGAGGTTTCCCCCGACGTAGAAGTCCCGACAGTGGCCTCACCGCGGGTCTTGCACGGTGCTGGGGGCCCGTAGAGCAGCTACACGAAGCGGGTGTTCACGGACCCGCTTGGATCATCAGACGCCGAACGTCGCCCGACGCCAGTCTCCGGGACGGGTTCGTCCGCAAGCGGTGTTGTCTGTTGCGGTGCAGATCGCGGCTACGACATCCGGCGGCAGGTCGAAGTGGTCGCCCTTGCGGCATGCGGTCGCACCGGCGCCGAGGAGCCGGCTGAGGCGGCCCTGGAACGCCGGGAGGACGTCCCGGTAGAACCCTTCGGCGCCGGTCGCGGATCCGGTCGGGTCGCGGTGCGAGGCCCACCACGCCCAGTAGAGGGCAGGCAGCTCGTGTCGCAGCCGTGCGTGCTGCGGCCAGCACGCAGGGATCACGTGATCGAGTTCAACGGCGTACTCGCCGTTGCAGGTGGCCACGAACCACAGCAGCGACGTGTGCAGCTCGTCGGCCTCATCGTCGGTCAGGTTCGACCACGCCCACGGCGGCCGGCCATCCTTGATCAGCTTCGCCAACGGTGTCGTGGTGTCCTCGCCGCGATCGGGGACGGGTACCCCCCGCAGGTCCGGGTCGGTCATTTCTGCATGTCCATCGGTCCGCCGGACACAGAGATCATCCGTTGATAATCAGCGTCGTCGACGACCTTCGCTCTCGCGAGGGTCAGGTCCCGGTCACGGTGGTGAGTTCCTGCCCGATTCGGCGGCGCAGACCGCGTTGTCCGTAGGTGGCCCGGGTGTAGGCGACGAACGGGGCCAGTCCACGGCCGATGATCACCGATTCGCCGTCGGCGAGGCGCTGCTGGTCCCCGACGGTGAACGTGTCGAGCATCTGCAACTGCTCCGACCCCCGGCCAATCTCGCCGGTGCGGGTCGCCCGCACCACAGCGGTCTGTCCGGCCCGGTCGGCGACGTCCCGCGCTGACGCCGGATCGATGCCTCCGTAGATCGACGTCGCTGCTGCTGCCCTGAGTTCCTGGGCACCCTGCTGCCCGTACAGCGCGTCCTCCTGGGCAGCGGACTGCACCGCGTAGATGTAGGAGATCCCGAACTTTCGCAGCACGTTCGCCACGTACGGCAGGTTGGCCACCCGCACCCCGTAACGCAGCTCGTCCGGCACGCCGATGAACGGCTCAGGGAGCCGCTTCACCTTCCCCGGCTGGGTCCGCGCGACGGTCTCGGCGGCCAGGAACATCTCCTGCGCGATGAGCTACTGCTCTGCCCACACCATCACCAGCAGATCCACCTGCAACAGTGGGAGATCCGGATGGCCGACGATCGCCGCCCGGAGTTCATTCCGCCGCCGTGGATCGACCCGCTCCAGCGGCCGCGACGGAATCTGATGCACCGGCCGTTGGAAGCCGTCGACTGACCGCAGTCTCACCCAGCAGCGGTCGGTGACGTGCGCGGCACGGCGCCGAGCCGATCGGCCCACTCCGATGCCGAGTCGACACCGATGACGCACTCGTTCACCTCGCCCGGCCCCCCATCGGTGGTGATCCAGAGGGCCGGTCCTGCACCGCGGATCGAGGCGAAGATACGACGTCCGGCCGCCTTGAAGGTGCCGACCCGGCGCAGTCGGCCGGCGTTCAGACCCGGCCCGCGCAGCGTTTGCCGCAGCAATTGCCGTGGGTCGGCGACCAGCTCCGCTGTGCGGATCGAACCGGACGGGATCATCAGGTCGTGTCGGCGCAGCGAAAGGAACTTTTCCCAGCCGGACAGCGTCACCCATACCTCGGAGCCTTCGAGCTTGATCTGTGCCATCACCAGCCACCTCTCGTCTTTGTCACCACCAGCCCCTCTGGGCCATCGCTATCATACATGGTAACATTCGCAAGATTGAGATGAATGCTGATATATTTGCGTCATGCGCTCGGCCGACCTGTTGTTCCATCCAGTCCGCATTCGGGTGGTGAAGGCGATGCTGGGCGGCAAGGAACGGACAACGGCCCAATTGCAGGCCGTCATCGATGATGTCCCACCGGCCACCCTCTACCGGCACATCGCCACCCTGGCCGAGGCCGATGTGCTGCGGGTGGTGAGTGAGCGGCAAGCCCGCGGCGCCACCGAACGCACCTACCGGTTGTACGAGCCGATGCTGCAGATGTCCGCCGCCGAGATGGCTGCGTTCTCGGCCGACGACCATCGCGCCGCGTTCGCTGCGGTGATGGCGGCGGTGATGGTGGACTTCGATCGCTATCTTGAGCATGCCGAGGAGCACGGCAGCATAGATCTGCTGCGCGACATGGTCGGTTACCGGCAGGTGGCCTTCTGGCTCACCGATACCGAGTTGATCGAGATGACGACCGCAATGAACCGGGTATTGGCCCCGTTCCTGGCGAACGGCCCTGATGACGAACGGGTACTACGGCTGCTGACGACGGTGCTGGTGCCCGACCGTGAACCGCCGGACACCGGCGCACAGCAGGACACCGGCGCACAGCAGGACACCGGCACACAGCAGGATTCCGGAGGACAGCAGGATTCGGGCGGCCCGGACGGGTGAGCAGTCAGCTCCGACACTCGTCGACGATCTTGCCGCCGACTCCGCCGATCACTGCCCCGAGTCCGGCTCCGGCAGGTCCGCCCAGGATGCCGCCGATGGTGGCGCCGGCGGCCGTCAGAGTGTCCTGCCAGTTCCCGCCCGACTTCTTGAACACGACGCCGCCGGAGCCGTCATCCACCGGGGTATACGAACCGGCCGCGGACGAGGCGAACGCCAGTGCCACCGGGCTGGCCTTTCCGGACACCAGGATGCCCTGATAGAGCTCCCGCGCCTCGAAGTAGCCGGCCTTGGCGTCCTTCTTGCCGGTCGTCGTGTGGAAACCGATCGTGCACAGCTTCCCGAGCACCTCGACCTCGTTCTTGTCGATCAGATCGAGTTCCCGGAGTTTGTCCAACAGCATCCTGGTCGCGACCAGCCGATCGCCCTTGGCCTGCTTGATGATTCGTTGCGCCTCGTCGATCGCCGCGTTCTGCAGATCGCCGGTTCCCACACCGAACACTGTGCTGAGCTCCGTCATGTCATCGCCGCCTTACCGTAGGAGGATTCCGGGCGGCCACGCCGATCCACCGGCCTGAGCGCAGTGCCGGCGGGCGCGTGGTCTGTGCGATTGAGGTGTCGGCGCCGGGGACAGATACATCGACCGGCCGGTCAGCGCACCCGTAGTCCGTCGAACACCATGGCGCACACCGCATCCACCAGCTGCTCGGCGCTGATCCCGCGGCGGGGCCGATACCACTCGATCAGCGAGTTGACGGTGCCGAACACCAGTCGCGCCACCAACTGGGGATCGACATCGGTTCGGATCTCGGCGGCCTGCTGAGCGGCCGCGACCATCCCGGCGAACTCTGCATCGATCTTCCGGCGGCGCAGCAGCGCCGAACGTTCGACGTCGGTGTTACCGCGCACCCGCAACAACAGGGTGACGAACGGCAGCTCGGTCACCAGCACTCGTACCGACGACTGCACCGCGGCCGCCAGCCGGCTGACCGGATCTATGCCGTCGTCGGCGGCCACTCGCAGCGCCGTCTCCAGACTGTCCAACGCGCGGTCCAGCGCCCTGGACAGCAGCTCTTTCTTCCCCGAGACATGATGGTAGATGGAGCTTTTCGAGATTCCGAGGGCGACCGCAAGATCGTCCATGGTGGTGCCGTCATATCCGCGCTCGGTGAACACTGCGACCGCAGCCGTCAGCAGGCTTTCGGCGTCATAGCCCGGACGTCCGCGTCGCGCCACCACTGATTTCTGCACCGTCGGTCACCGATTCCGCAGGTCGTGGATGCGCTGCAACTTGCCGGCCGAGCGTTCCAGCGTGCCAGGATCGGTCACCCGGATGGTTGCCGTCACGCCGATCCGCTGCTTGATCTGGTCGGCCAGCGTGCGTGCGGCGTCATCCCGGTTCTGCGCGCCCGGCGCGGCCTCGACCCGCACGGTGAGCTCGTCCATCCGCTGCGGTCGGGTTAACTCAAGGTGGAAGTGCGGGCTCAACCCGTTGCAGGTCAGCACGATCTCCTCGATCTGGGTGGGAAACAGATTCACCCCACGCAGGATGATCATGTCGTCGGTGCGACCACTGATCCGTTCCATCCGGCGCATGGGTCGGGCAGTTCCCGGTAGCAATCGGGTGAGATCCCTGGTGCGGTAACGGATCACCGGCATGGCCTGCTTGGTCAACGAGGTGAACACCAACTCGCCGAGCTCACCGTCCGGCAATGGCGTACCGGTGGTCGGGTCGAGGATCTCCGGGTAGAAGTGGTCCTCCCAAATGGTCGGGCCGTCCTTCGTCTCCACACACTCGCAGCCGACTCCCGGCCCGATCACTTCGCTCAGCCCGTAGATGTCGACGGCATCGATGCCGGCCTTCTCCTCGAGTTCGGCCCGCATCGCAGCGGTCCACGGCTCGGCGCCGAAGACACCGATCCGCAACGATGTCGTCCGCGGATCCACGCCGGCGGCGATCAATCCATCGATGATGGTCAGCATGTAGGTCGGGGTGCACAGGATGACGTCGGGTTGCAGGTCGACGATCATCTGTACCTGTCGGGTCGTCATCCCGCCGGACATTGGGATCACCGTGCAGCCCAAGGCTTCTGCCGCGGCATGCGCGCCGAGACCCCCGGTGAACAGGCCATAGCCGTAGGCGTTGTGCACCAAGTCGCCGGCCCGGACACCGGCCGCCCGCAGCGAACGGGCGCCGACCGCCGCCCACATCGCCAGGTCGTCGGCGGTGTAGCCGACCACGGTCGGCCGGCCGGTGGTGCCGGACGAGGCATGGATCCGGGACACCCGTTCGCGCGGGACGGCGAACATCCCGAATGGATAGTTCTGCCGCAGGTCGTCCTTGCTGGTGGTCGGCAGGCCTGCCAGGTCGTCCAGCGAGCCGACGTCCTCCGGCCTGATGCCAGCGGTGTCGAACGCTCGCCGGTAGTGCTCGACGTTTCGGTAGGCGTGCGCGACGGTCTGGGTCAACCGCTGGGTCTGCAAGGCGGTCAGCTCGTCGCGACTCATCCGCTCTTCCGGATCAAACAGTGCCGGATCGATGGGCGCCGGATCGATCGGTGCCGCAGTCGGGCGTGCACCGGTTGCTGGCTGCTGACTCATCTCGGCGCCTCGGGATCCGGGTGATCGGCAGCGGGGTCATCCGGAGCGGCACCACCGGGGATGGGCAAGCTCCGCGAGCGACCTCTGAACTCGGCGATCACCTCGTCACCGGTGTCGGTGGATCGGACCACCGTGACGTCGTACACCCCGGACCGTCCGCGGTGGGATCTGCGTTCCGCCCGCGCCGTCAGGTGATCGCCCGGTCGGGTGGCGGCCAGAAAGGTGATGTCGGCACCGCCGGCCACCGTCACCGCGCCGGAACTGTTGCAGGCGCAGGCGAAGGCGGTGTCGGCGAGCATGAACACATAGCCGCCGTGGGTGATGCCGTGGCCGTTCGCCATGTCCGGACGGATCGTCATCGAGACCGTCGCGGTGTGCGGCCCGAGCGCGTTCACGGCGATACCGGCTGCGGCGCTGGCCAGATCCCCGGTCATCATCGCCGCGGCGCCGGTCACACCTGGGGCGCCGATCCGGCCCGCCGACTGCTCGATTCCCGCCGTCATGATCGACCGGTCGTCCGGAGCCGGCGGCCGTGCTCGACCAGCCGGTGTGACACCATCCCGCAGGCAATCATGGACATCGGACTCACTCTCTGCGAAGGCACACCGGGCGGTGCAGAATGGGCTATTACCGACGGAATGTTCGGTTAGTAGACCCCGTCCGACCTGGGCCGTCAACCCCTTCGGAGAGTTGACGGGCCACCACGCCGGCGGTACATTACCGACCAATGAGTCGGTTATTCCCCGGCCCGACTCGATGAGCCTGGAGGCCTGGACATGACGGCGAACACCATGCTTGTGAACAGCGAGCAGGCGAATACCGCGGATCTGTCCACCTTCGAGAAGGTGATCGCCGCCGACGGTCGGATCGAGCCCCGGGACGCGATGCCCGACGACTACCGTAAGGGTCTGGTCCGGCAGATCTCCCAGCATGCACATTCGGAGATCATCGGCATGCAGCCGGAGGGAAACTGGATCAGCCGGGCACCCTCATTGGCCCGCAAGGCGATCTTGATGGCGAAGGTGCAGGACGAAGCCGGGCACGGGCTGTACCTGTACGGCGCGGCGGAGACGCTGGGCACCTCCCGCGACGAGATGATGCAGGCACTGATCGACGGCAAGGCCAGATATTCGTCGATCTTCAACTATCCGACACCGACCTGGGCCGACATCGGCGCCATCGGCTGGCTGGTGGACGGCGCGGCGATCTGCAATCAGGTGCCGTTGTGTCGAGCGTCCTACGGTCCGTATGCCCGGGCGATGATCCGGGTCTGCAAAGAGGAATCGTTCCATCAGCGTCAAGGATTCGAGATCCTGCTGACTCTCTCCCGCGGCACCGATGCCCAGCACCGGATGGCCCAGGAGGCGGTGAACCGTTGGTACGCACCGTCTTTGATGATGTTCGGCCCACCGGACGCCGACTCCCCCAACTCGGCGAAGTCGATGGGCTGGAAGATCAAGCGATTCAGCAACGATGAGTTGCGGCAGCGGTTCGTCGACATGTTGGTCCCGCAGGCGGCGGCACTCGAACTCGACCTGCCCGATCCGGACCTGCGGTGGAATGACGAGCGGGGTCATTTCGACTACGGCACCCTGGACTGGGACGAGTTCCAGGCGGTGCTGCGCGGCGAAGGGCAGTGCAACGCCCAGCGTCTGGCGCATCGTCGTCGCGCGCATCGGGCGGGCAGCTGGGTTCGCGAGGCGGCAGTCGCCCATGCCGACAAGAAGGCAGCTGGGCTGACTCTCGCCGACCGGTCCGCGGCCATCGCTGCGGGTGATGGGGCGAACGCCGAGGACGCCGCATGAGCCAGTCGACCGGCGGAGCCAGAGAATGGCCACTGTGGGAGGTCTTCGTTCGGCCCGGCCGCGGGCTTTCCCACGTCCATGCCGGTTCGCTGCACGCCCCCGACGCCGAGATGGCCCTGGGCAACGCCCGAGACCTGTACACCCGGCGCGGCGAAGGGGTATCGATCTGGGTGGTCGCCTCGACCGACCTGCACGCCAGCTCGCCGGACGAGAAGGACTCGTTGTTCGATCCGGCGCTGGACAAGCCGTATCGGCATCCGACGTTCTATACCGCCAGTGACGGAGTCCCGAACCTGTGACCACCAGCCGGGTGGAGGTCGAACGGACCGCCGAGTACACGCTGCGGCTCGGTGACGATGCGCTGATCTCCGCGCAGCGACTTGGTGAGTGGATCGCCGATGCACCCGAACTGGAAGAAGATGTCGCCCTCGGCAACATCGCCCTGGATGAGCTCGGTCAGGCCCGATCGCTGCTGGCCCATGCTGGCTCGTTGACCGGCCGCACCGAGGATGAGCTGGCGTATTTCCGGGACGACCAGGAGTTCCGCTGTGTGCACCTGGTGTGCCTGCCCCGCGGCGATTTCGCCGATGCCGTCGTGCGGCTGTCGGTGTTCGGCAGCTACCAACTGGAGCTGTACTCCCGACTCGTCGACTCGGCCGATCCGGTACTCGCCGGTGTTGCGGCGAAGGCCGTCAAAGAGGTGACCTACCACGTCCAGCACGGTGCGGACTGGCTGGTCCGGCTCGGTGACGGCACCGCAGAGTCCCGTCGCCGGGTCATCGCCGCGTTGGACCGGCTGTGGCCGTACGCACCAGAGCTGTTCGACACCGACGACCTGGAGCAGGCTCTGGTGTCGGCCGGTATCGCGGTCGACTCCAGCTTGCTGCAAGCGCCTGCGCTGCAAAGGGTTTCACAGATGCTGGCGCCTGTCGATCTTGCCCTTCCGACAGTTCCCAGGGTGGCCGGCGGTGGCCGGCAGGGTCGGCCGAGCGAACATCTCGGATTCCTGTTGGCCGAGATGCAGGTGCTGGCCCGCGCGCATCCCGGTGCAACATGGTGACCGAGCCGTCGGCCGCGCCCGACGCGGTGATGCTCGGCCGGATCGGGATCGGATCCGTTGCCCTGCAAGGCTTGTCCACCGTCACCGCACCACCGGTGACGGCCGACCATCCCCGGATCCTGGCTGCCGCCGAGGATCCAGAGAGCATCGCGGCCGCGGTGTTGGCCGGCTCGGTCGTCGACCCGGAGATTCCGGTGCTCACGGTGGCCGACCTCGGCGTGCTGCGGGCGGTCCGGGTACAGGCCGACGGATCGGTCGACGTGCAGATCACTCCGACCTACTCGGGCTGCCCGGCGGTGGCGGCGATCAGTGCCGACATCCGCCGCGCATTGACCGACGCCGGATACTCGACCGTCCGGGTGCAGACCGTGTTGTCTCCGGCGTGGACCACCGACGATATGACCGACGCTACCCGAGTTGTGCTGTCCCGCTACGGGATCGCCCCGCCCGGCCCGGTCGCTCCGACCGGTCCGATCGGTCCGATCGGTCTGAACCTGACCGTCCGCTGCCCGCACTGCGGCTCCCGCAACACCACCGAGACGTCCCGCTTCGGGTCCACCGCCTGCAAGGCGATGCGGGTCTGTCAGGATTGCGCCGAACCCTTCGACCACTTCAAATCGCTGTGACCACACCGACCGACACTCCGGCCGCCGGTCCGGAACTGCAGTTGCCCCGCCGCCGCCTGCGATTCCATCCACTGCCGGTGCGGGCGGTCAACCGGCTCACCGACGACGCCGTCGAGATCGTGCTGACCATCCCCAGAGAGCTGGCCGACGAGTACGACTACCTGCCCGGTCAGCATGTGGCGGTGCGACATCACCTCGACGGCACCGAGATCCGGCGGAGCTATTCGCTGTGTGCCGCACCCGGCAACGGTGAGCTGCGCATCGCGGTCAAAGCGGAGCCCGGCGGCATCTATTCCACCTATGCCACCACCGACCTGGCGGTGCAGGACACCGTCGAGGTGATGACGCCGCAGGGTTCGTTCACCAGTCGACTGGCGGCCGACTCGCATGCCCATATCGCGGCGGTAGCGGCAGGTTCCGGTATCACTCCGGTGATGGCCCTGGCCGCCGGCGTGCTCGCAGCCTCACCGACGAGCACCTTCACCCTGATCTACGCCAGCCGCAGCGCCGATCAGGTGATGTTCGTCGATGCGCTGGCCGACCTGAAGGATCGGTATCCGGCCAGAGTCGCTGTGCACCATGTGTTGTCCCGCGAACAGCGGCAATCACCGGTGCATTCCGGTCGGCTCGACCCGGAGAAACTGAGCACCGTGCTGGACCGGATCGTCCGACCGTCGACGGTGGACGAATGGTTCCTGTGCGGTCCGGTCGAGTTGGTCCAGTCGGTCCGCGCCGAGCTGATCACCCGCGGCAGCGACCCGGCGTTGGTCCACGTCGAACTGTTCACCACCGGCCAGGACCAACTGCCCCGTAACCGACCGGAGAAATCACCGGATCGGTTGCCGGACATCGAGAATCGTCCGCAGGTGACCATCACCCTGACGCTGGACGGCCGGACGTCCACCGTCAGCACGCCGGTCGGCGGTGGTGAACGCATCCTGGACGCGGCGCTGCGGTCGCGATCCGATGTGCCGTTCGCCTGCGCCGGCGGGGTCTGCGGGACCTGCCGGGCCCGGCTCCGTGAGGGCACGGTGGAGATGGCCACCAACTTCGCCCTGGAGCCCGACGAGCTGGCTGCCGGCTACATCCTGACCTGTCAGTCCGAGCCGACCTCTGATGCGGTCACCGTCGACTACGACGGCTGACCCCGGCTAGAAGTCGCCGCCGCCACCGAAGTCGCCGCCGCCACCGAAGTCGCCGCCGCCACCGCCCCAGTCACTACCACCGGCGTCACCGCCACCCCAGTCACTGCTGCCGCCGTCGGCGCCGAAGTCCTGCGAACCCCCGTCACCACCGTCGCCGCCATCACCATCAGAGCTGTCTCCGTCGGAGCCGTCAGCACCGTCGGCACCGTCGGACCCGGCATCCACGCCGTCCTGGTATCCATCGTCATAGGAACCGTCCCAGTTGGCGCCGATCCCGGACATCCCCATGAACAGCGAGGACGCGACCAGGTAGGTGCCCACTCCCCAGGCGCCGGCCACCAGCGCAGGCTGCCACCACGGCTCGGAGTACCAGCCGCGCGGCACCGGCCGACCGGCGATCATCCCGCCCGGGTAGTAGTGCCGGGTCCGGTCGCCGGGGTTCGGCGATGCCTGGTATTCGTGGCCCTCGACGGTGACGTCGCGGTCCTCGGTGACCGCACCCGCCTTCGCCTGGCCGGGGATCGCCGGGATCTCCGGGCCGGGGTCGATGCCGAGGGTGGTCCGAGCGGCGCGCACGTAGTACAGGCCCTCATAGGCGGTGTGTTGGGCGAGTTCGGCCTGTCGGGCGGTGCTCGCCTGCTCGATCTGCGAGCCGGCAGCGTTGTAGCGCTCGGAAGCGTCCGACAGTGCCTGCCGGGCCGCCGCGTTGTCCTTCGGGTCCAGCGACAACACCTGCCCGCCGAGCCGTTCGATCCATCGCCTCGCCTCGGCCTTCGCGTCACCGAGATCGACGGTCTTGAGCTTCTGTTTCCGGGCGCGGGAGAAATACATCGCGACACCGATCAACACCACGATCAGCACGATGATCAGGAACGTGTCCACCCAGTTCTCCCAAGGGCTCAGGGTTGCCGCCGCTGGATGTCAGTGGCAGTACAGCTCGAACGATCCTCCCCCGCCCGATGTTCCGGCGCCCGGTGAAGACCGCGTGTTCACCTGAGCAGCGCGATCATCGGTGTGAGCAGCGGGATCATCGGCGCCGGCGGTTGCCGAAGGTGCCGCGACCCAGGGCGCCACCGATCGCCGTTCCCAGCGACCGCAGGAACGACTTGCCGGCGGTGGATGCGATCAGGCCGCCGAGGAAGCCGCCGGGCTTGTCGTCGTTGCCGGCTGGTGCCCGCGCGGGTGCCTCGGCCGGAGGCTCGGTCGCCCCGGCAGCGGCCGCTGCGGCCGCTGCGGCCGCAGCCGCGTCGGTCAACCGCCGGGAGAGCATCTCGTAGGCGGATTCCCGGTCGACCGCCTGCTCGTATCCGGCGCCGAGCGGCGAGCCGGCGATGGCCTGGGCTACCTGCTCGGCAGTGGCCGGTGCCATCAGCGACCGCGGCGCCCTGACCCTGGTCCAGGCCACCGGGGTGGGCACGCCGCTCTCGCTGAGCACGGTGGCGATGGCTTCGCCGGTACCGAGCGAGGCGAGCGCGGATGCCAGGTCGTAGTCCTCGGTCTTCGGGTAGGTCTTCACCGTCTTGGTCAGCGCCTGCTGATCGTTCGGGGTGAAAGCCCGCAACGCGTGCTGCACCCTGGCCCCGAGCTGGGACAGCACCGCATCCGGCACATCGGTCGGCAGCTGGGTGCAGAAGAACACCCCGACGCCCTTGGATCTGATCAGCTTCACCGTCTGTTCGACCGCCTGCAGGAACGCCTTGGAGGCGTCGGAGAACAGCAGGTGCGACTCGTCGAACATGAAGACGATCTTCGGCTTGTCGGTGTCGCCGACCTCCGGCAGCAGTTCGAACAGTTCGGCCAGCAACCACATCACGAATGTCGAGTACAACGCCGGCTTCGCCTGCAGGTTGCCCACCTCGAGCAACGAGATGATGCCCTTGCCGTCGGCGCCGGTGCGGATCAGATCGTGGACGTCGAGCTGCGGTTCGCCGAAGAACTGGTCGCCGCCCTGCGCCTCCAGGTTGGTCACCGCTCGCAGGATCACCCCGGCGGTGGAGGTGGACACCCCGCCCAGGTTCTTCAGGTCGGCCTTGCCGTCCTCGCTGGTCAGGTGCTGAATGACCGCGCGCAGATCCTTGATGTCCAGCAGCGGCAGCTGCTGGGTGTCCGCCCAATGCACGATCAGACCCAGCGTCGACTCCTGGGTGTCGTTCAGCCCGAGCACTTTGGACAGCAGGATCGGCCCGAACGAGTCGATGGTGGCCCGCACCGGAATCCCGGTGCCCTGACCGGCCAGCGCGAGGAACTCGACCGGGAAGGCCGAGCCGGCCCAGTCGTCGCCGGTGTCCTTGGCCCGCTGGACGATCCGGTCGCTGGACGCGCCCGGTTGGGACAGTCCGGACAGGTCGCCCTTGATGTCCGGCAGCATCACCGGGACGCCGGCCATCGACAGCTGTTCGGCGATCACCTGCAACGTCTTGGTCTTGCCGGTACCGGTGGCGCCGGCCACCAGACCGTGCCGGTTGAACATGGCCAGCGGTATCCGCACCAACGCCGACGGATCGCAGGTTCCGTCGACGATCACCGACCCGAGGGTGACGACCGGTGAGTCGGTGTCGTAGCCGTGCCCGATCCGCCGGGTGGCTTCGGTGCCGCCCTCGGTCTGCACGGTCGACTCGGGCTGGGCGGACGTCGGCGATTCGGACATGCGGGAAGGGTATCCACACCGGCAGGTCCCGGCCAGGCGACGACGGCCGGCACCGCGGTGGACCCCGACCGCGCGGCCGTCCCGGACGCGTAGGGTCACCTCCCGTGACCGACGCACTGGTGTGGATCGACTGCGAGATGACCGGCCTCGACCTCGGCAAGGATGCGTTGATCGAAATCGCCGCGCTGGTGACGGATGCCGACCTGCGGGTGCTCGGCGACGGTGTCGATCTGGTGATCCACGCCGACGATGCGGCGCTGGCCGACATGCCGCCGGTGGTGGTCGAGATGCACCGCAAATCCGGGTTGACGCAGGCCGTACGGGCATCCAGCGTCACCCTTGCGGACGCCGAGCAGCAGGTGCTCGAATACATCAAGGAGTACGTGGACCAGCCGAAAACCGCGTTGCTGGCGGGAAACTCGATCGCCACCGACCGCGGCTTCATCGCCAGGGACATGACCACGCTGGACGAGTTCCTGCACTACCGGATGGTCGACGTCTCGACGATCAAAGAACTCTGTCGCCGGTGGTATCCGACGATCTACTCCAGTCAACCGGCGAAGGGCATGGCCCACCGGGCGCTCGCCGACATCCGGGAGAGCATCGCCGAACTGGCCTACTACCGCCGCACCGCCTTCGTCACACCGCCCGGACCCACCGCCGAGCAGGCCAAGCAGATCGCTGGCGAGCTGGCGACCGGCGGCGAATAGCGTCCCGGGCATCATGATCGATCGGCTAGACTTGCCCGAGTCTGCGGACATGGTGGGCGTAGCTCAGCTGGTAGAGCCCCGGCTTGTGGTGCCGGTGGTCGCGGGTTCAAGTCCCGTCGCTCACCCCACAGGATCGGCCCTCGCGCCCAGACGCGGGGGCCGATCGTCATTCCCACCTCACCCGAGATAGTTCATCCGCATCGCCCGGCGGACAGCCGTCAGCGTTGTCCTGGCGATATCGGTAGCGGCGGCGATGCCATGGATCAACACGTCGGTCAGCTGGTCCGGTGCGGCCAGCAACTCGGCCCGGCGGGCCCGGATCGGCCGCAGGTGTTCGTTCACCGTGTCAGTGGCTACTCGCTTCAACAGCCCCGCACCCCGATCGCCGATCTCGTCGGCCAACTCCCCCGGATCACGTCCCTGGATCGACGCAGCCATCTCCAGCAGGGCGGCTACCCCAGGTCGCCGGTCGGGCTCGTAGCTGATGTGTCGTTCGGCGTCGGTGACGGCGCCGCGGATGGCCGCCGCTGTCTCGTCCTCGGAGGCACCCAAGGAAATGGTGTTGCCGCGGCTCTTGGACATCTTCCGGCCGTCGGTGCCCAGCAGCAGCGGCACCTCAGACAGCAGCGCCTGCGGTTCGGTGAACAGCCTCTCGTACCGGTCGTTGAACCGGCGGGCGATCAGTCGACTGACTTCCAGATGCGGCAACTGATCCCGCCCGACCGGAACGACATCGGCGCCGCAGAACAGGATGTCGGCCGCCTGATGCACCGGATAGGTCAACAACAGCGCCGACAACGGCCGATGTGAATCGTCCAACTCGGCCTTGACCGTCGGATTGCGCCGCAGCTCCGCGTCGCTGACCAACGACAGGAACGGCACGATCAACTGATTCAGTTCGGCGACGGCGCTGTGCGGGAAGATGACCGCCTGATCCGGGTCGATGCCGCAGGCCAGGTAGTCGGCGACCATCGACAGCACCCGCTCCGGAAGCGGCCCCACCCCGTCCCGATCGGTGATCACCTGGTAGTCCGCGATCACCACCATCAGCTCCGCCCCGGATGCCTGCAGCGCCACCCGATTACGCAGGCTGCCCAAGTAGTGGCCGATGTGCAGAGCACCGGTGGGGCGGTCACCGGTGAGCACCCTGGCCGGCCGGGCGTGGACAACCGGCAGTTGGAAGGGTGAGGAGGACTGTGCAGCGAAAGAGGACATCAGCTGACTCCTGGTCTTGAGTGCGGTGCCCACCGCGGCAGACTCAGGAGATCCATTGCAGGGCAACGAAAAACCCGGCCGCTGGCGGCGGCCGGGTCGGGGGAATACGACGCTACGGGCTGCCGGTCAGGCGGCCCGCCACCAGCTCAGCTGGCTGAACGTCGGAGTGTGATGCACGCGGCCAGAATAGCACCGGCGACGGCCCAGTCGACGATTTCCGCTGCACCGGGCGGCCCGTGTAGACTCGATGGGGCGCGCGCTACTAGCTCAATTGGCAGAGCAGCTGACTCTTAATCAGCGGGTTCGGGGTTCGAGTCCCTGGTGGCGCACCGAGGTCGGCCCCGATCTGCACCGGCAGAACGGGGTCGATTTTTTCTGCCAGTGATCACCGTGTCCAGTATCGGTCATCGTCGGCTCAATCCCGACCGACGACGCGGGTGGAGCGAGCAGCAGGCATCTGGTGAAAGCGCGCGAGCGAGAACAGCGGGCTGGCGGCGCCGACACCGGTCACCAGATCGGCGATCCAATCGCCGACAGCCGGGCCAGCGCTGCTGCGCCTCGATCGGGTCCAGCAGTTGGTGCGGTAGCCGCTGGCTGGTCAACGCATCGGCCAGCACCCTGAGCTGGGCCGGATCTCCATGATCCACCGCACCGGTCAGCGTCAACAGTGGACTGCCGTCCGATTCCTCAAGCTCCCGCCAGCCGATCAGTGCTCGGCGGGCCAGCTCGACGTAGCGCAGATTCGGGTAGGCATGCCGGAAGATTCGTGAGCTGCCGTGCGAGGCGCCGCGGCCGTGGCCCGGTTCGAACTGCTCCAGCAGCAGCACCGGTACGCCCCGTCGGGCCAATTGCCAGGCGGCAGAAGATCCGGCCAGGCCGCCACCGACGACGACCACCGGTCGGTTGTTCATATCGCTCCTGGCGCTGGTGAGATGGCGAGATCGCCACCGGTTTCCCCGAGTATCGCCGATCTGACCCACCTGTTGGACGGACGGCACACCGTGAACGGCAGGCACACTGGACGTCATGAGCTCGTCTCGAATCTCCCGGCTCCGCACCGGCGCGTTGATCACGACGGTGGCGACGGCGGCTGCGCTGCCGTTGGCCAGGGCGGCCCGGGCGGTGGCGGTCTCGGCGGGCGCCGGGCGTCGGAGCATCCGGCCGACTGCCGAACGGTCCGAGAACTTCGACGGCGACACCTTCCGCAATACCCTGCCCGGGTCGGTGATCGACAGCGGCAGCATGGCAAGTGTCGCGCTGGCCATGCTGACCAGGGGCCGGGTCGGGAAGCCGACCGGCACGGTGCCGCTGGCTGATGTCGTCATTCCCGATGCGGCGGCCGGCCTCGCTGCCAGCTGGCTGGGCCATGCCACCGTGTTGCTCGAGGTGGACTCACGCCGGGTACTCACCGATCCGATGTTCGCGCAGCGGGTTTCGCCGCCGGGACTCCTCGGGCCGCGGCGGCTGCACCCACTGCCGCTCGACCCGGCCGACCTGCCCGAGCTGGACGCCGTGGTGATCTCCCACGATCACTACGACCATCTGGACATCGGCGCCGTCCGCCAACTGGTCGACAGCCAGCACTGCCCGTTCCTGGTGCCGCTGGGCATCGGTGCGCATCTGCGTCGCTGGGGAGTGCCGGACAATCGGATCATCGAACTGGACTGGGAGGAGCAGGCAACGGTCAACGGCTTGACGATCACCTGCACCGAGGCCAGACACTTCTCCGGTCGCAGCCTGAACAGGAACACCACCCTGTGGTCGTCCTGGGCGATCGCCGGCCCTGGCCATCGGGTGTTCTTCGGCGGGGACACCGGTTACACCCCAGCGTTCGCCGGCATCGGTGCCCGCTGGGGTTCCTTCGACCTGGCGGTGCTGCCGATCGGCGCCTACAACGACTCCTGGCCGGACATCCACATGAATCCCGAGGAGGCGGTCAAGGCCTGCGGCGACCTGGGCGGTCGGCTGCTGTTGCCGGTGCACTGGGCCACCTTCGATCTGGCCCTGCACCGCTGGGCCGAGCCGGTGGAGCGACTGATCGTGGCCGCCAAGAACAGCGGGGTGCCGCTGGCACTTCCGGCGCCCGGCCAGCGATTCGAGGCGGCCGGCGCGGTCCCCGAGTCGACCTGGTGGGTCCCGGCGGTCTGACTCTGGCACCCTGGAGACCATGTGGCGGTCGGTCGGAGCGGTGGCGTTGGCGCTGGCCGCCGCCTTCTGGCTCTGCGGGATGAACACCACTGCGCCGTCGGGGCTGGGTGATCCGGCCGCCCAGCGGGCACTCGTCGCGGTCACCACCGAGACCTTCGACCCGCACCAGCCGGACGCCACCATGCCGGCCGACTGGGCATCGGTGATGGGTTATCGGCCGCTGGTGACGATCGGGCCGAAGGATGTGCCGATCCTGTACAAACCGGATGGCGACTGCTCCTCGTTCACCGGCAACACCAAGTACGACTTCTCGCCGGTGTGCAAGGAACACGACCTGTCCTACGACGTCATCCGGTACGCCAATCGGATCGACCGTCCGTTGGATCCGTCGGCTCGGCAGGCCGCCGACGACATGTTCGACCGTGAGCTGCACGCCCGTTGCGACCAACTGCACGTCACCGGTCTGGGTGCGGCGGTGTGCCACACCTACGCCGAAGGATTTGCCCAGGTGGTCAAGGTCAACTCCTGGCGGCAGGGCTATCGGTCGCCCGACCCGGAGAGCAACTGGCGGTGGTCGGCGCTGCTGCTGCTGACCGGGGCCTTCCTGGTCGTCCCGCTGCTGGTGCGGTACCTGCGACGGCAAGCCGTCGGGCCACTACACCCCGATCGGTTCCTGCTGGCGCTGCCGCCGCGGAACCCTCAGTTGAGCGCAGACAACGACAACCAGGTATCCCAGTCGATCGCGTAGTCGAAGATGTCGCCGTCCTGCGGGCCGAGCTTGACCCCGGACCCGGTGACCTCCACCGGATCGCCGACGACCGCCGAGTCGAAATACTTCTTGGCGTCGGTCGGCGACAGGTTGACGCATCCGTGGCTGACATTCGCGGTGCCCTGCGCATTCACCGTCTTCGGGTTGGCGTGGATGAATTCGCCGTTGTTGGAGATCCGGACAGCCCACTTCTCCTGCTGGCGGTAGTGGAACCGCTGGCTGACCATCAGCTTGTCGGCGAACTTGTCGTTGACCACGTGGATGCCCGACCGGGTCTCCCGGTCGTCGGTGCTGGACCCGAACGACGCCTTGTAGGTGGCGACGGTCTTACCGTCCTGCTGCACCACGATCTGGTGCGACTTCGAATTGGCCTTCACCACCTGGTTGCGGCCGATGCTGAAATCGCTGGTGATGTCGGTCTTTCCGTAGGCGCCGGCGGCGAACCTCAGCCCGTACAGATCCGCCTCGACATGCACCTTGGTGCCCTCCGGCCAGTAGCCCTTGGGCCGGTAGTCCAGGCCCCAGGCCCCGCCGTCGTGTTGGATCCAGGCCCAGGCACCCTTGACCTCCGGATCGGTGGTGACCGAGACGTGCTTCTCGATCAGCGCCCGATCGGTCGGCTCGACGGCGAATGTCACCTGGATCGGCATGGCCACCCCGACCACTGCCTTGTCCCCGGGTGAGATGGTGGTGCGGACCTCGTTCTTCGGGTTGACGATGGTGTAGCTGCCGGTCAACGGAACCTTCTTGCCGTCGGTGCCGACAGCCGAGCCGGACAACTGGTAGGTCTTGCCGAAACCTAGTACTTCGGCGGTGGCCCAACTCGTCTTGTCCTTCGACAGGGTGCCCTTCACCGAATAGCCGGTCGGGTTGATCAGCGCCACCTCTGCGATGGTGCCCTTCGCGACGGTGACGGTGATCGGGTCGAGCGGTGACAGCCCGGCGGCCCCGACCTCCGGGCTGGAGCTGACGACAGCGACCGGCGGGATCACCGTCGGCGTCGGCTTCGGCGCGGGTGTCGGCGTGCTGGCAGTGCTGGACGGGATCGAGCCACCCGAGGAACTGGGACCGGCGCTCGGCGCATCGGCGCTGCTGGGATCGGCGACGCTCGATGGCTGCTCGCTGCCCGGGCCGACGGTGACCGGTCCGTGGTTGTCGGCGGCGGCCGTCGTTCCAGGGTCCTGGCCCTGGGCGACCCCCGGCGACGCAGTAGTGCAGCCGGCAAGCACCGCCAGTAGCAGGGCAATCACCGAGCCGACCGCTGCCCAGGTGGTGAGCACGGGGCGCGGGCCCGTTGCAGAGCGCATCTCAGCAAACTTCCTCGGTGTTCGATTCCGGAGGCGGCACAGTGCCGCGTCCGTGGCTGCCGGCGCAACCGGCTGTTCCGAGGGTACCTGCGGTGACCGACGGCGACGGGTCGACCGGAGGCCGACGGCCCTGGCTTTCGGGCTCAGCGGAAGATCTTGCGGACGATCAGCGCCAGCACCAGCACACCCACCCCGATCAGCGGAAACTTGACCTTCGGGTCGTTCAGCGTGGTCAGCACCGTCTGCCTGCCACGCTCGACGACGGCTTTCGGATTGGCCCGATCGGTGATCTCGTCCACGGCCACTGCCAGGGCGTTCCGCGCCCGGTCGATCTCGGCCTGGATCGTCTGGACGTCGCGTGCCACGTTGCCTCCTGCACTCGCTGATGTGGTGGGCCCGGTCGGGATGTCGGCCCGGCTCACTACCCTAGCGTCCCATGACTGCATCGGATCCCAGTGCCACCTCGTCCACCGCCCTCGCCGTCGGCGACCGGGCGCCCGATTTCACTCTCCCCGACGCCGATGGCCGCCAGGTCTCGTTGTCCGATTTCGCCGGCCGGTCGGTGATCCTGTTCTGCTATCCGGCGGCCGGTACGCCCGGCTGCACCACCGAGGCCTGTGAGTTCACCGCCGCCCGCACCGACCTGGACACCGCCGGGTACACCGTCGTCGGTATCTCCCCCGATCCACCGGCGAAACTGGCGAAGTTCACCGCCGACGAGCAGCTGGACCTGGTGCTGCTGTCCGACCGGGACAAGTCGGTGCTCACCGCCTACGGCGCCTACGGCGAGAAGCAGAACTACGGCAAGACCATCCAGGGCGTCATCCGATCGACGTTCGTCATCGGACCGGATGGCCGGATCGTCGAGGCGATGCGCAACGTGAAAGCCACCGGTCACGTGGGCCGGGTGTTGGCTACCCTGGGAATCGGCTGAGCCCACCCGGTGGCGCTCGGCGAGGTCGAGCTCCGAGGGTTCGGGAGGCCGCATGCCGCTCGCCGCGGTGCTGTACGCGATCAGTGTGGCCATCGCGTTGGTGTTCGGCGCTGCCGCGTCCGCTGGGCAGGCCCCCGGGCCAGCCACTGCGCTGTCCGCTGCCGGCTTCCACGCCACCGTGTCTGCCGTCGATACGGCCACCAGGGCCGGCATGATCGGCGTCTCCTGGCGCACCGGTTGCCCGGTGGCTATCGACGATCTGCGGATCATCCGGATGACCTACTGGGGTTTCGACGGCGCGGTACACCCGGCTGGCGAACTGATGGTGAACTCCGGCGTCGCCGACCAGGTGACGGCGGCGTTCCGGACGATGTTCGACGCCCGGTTCCCGATCCGGCAGATGCGGTTGATCGAGCACTACGGCGGCTCCGACGATGCCTCGATGGCGGCCGACAACACCTCGGCGTTCAACTGCCGTCCGATCACCGGTGGCGGCGGTTTCTCGGTGCATTCCTATGGCCGGGCCATCGACGTCAATACGGTCGAGAACCCTTATGTGAAGGGCACTGTTGTGCTGCCGGCGGCCGGCGAGGAGTTCCTGGACCGGGCCGATGTCCGGCCCGGGATGATCGTCGCCGGCGGCCCGACGGTGGCGGCCTTCGCCGCGATCGGCTTCGACTGGGGCGGATCCTGGAACTCACCGAAGGACTATCAGCACTTCGAGGCACCGGGCGGTTGACCCGCCCCGGCCAGCTCGACGACCAGACCGCCGACGGCCACGTCGATCCGGCCGGCGAACTGTTCGGCGGCGGCCGACGCCGCCACCACCGGATCGGTGCCCGGCCACAGGTGGGTGAGCATCAGCCGGTGGACGCCGGCCTCGGTGGCCTGGGCGGCCGCCCGGCGGGCGTTGGTGAGGAATTCCCGGTCGTCGGGCGGTACCTGGTCCGGGAAGGTGGCATCGGCGATCAGCAGATCGGCGGCCGCGGCGAGAACGGGTATCCGCGGGCTCGGCCCCGAGTCGCCGGTGTAGGCGATCACCCGATCGCCGGCGGTCAGCCGGATGCCCAGGTTGGGCAGCCAGTGCGGCAGCAGGCTGGTCAGGCAGTCGAACGGTCCGATGTCGAACCGATCGCCGTCACCGAGCTGCTGCATGCGGTAGGCCTGGTCCAGCATTCCGGGACGATCAAGAGCCAGCACCGCGTCCAGCGCCCCGGCCGGCGCGAAGATCGGCAGCGGCGGCACCGGTGAGCCGGTCAACGCCCTGGCCCGCAGCAGCGGGTTCAGATCGACACAGTGGTCCGGGTGGCCGTGGCTGATGAAGATCGCATCCACCTGGTCGGGGGTGATCAGCATCTGCAGCCGCGGGAATGTGCCGTAGCCGAGATCGATCAACAACCGGAAACCATCATGTTCGACGAGAAAGCCGCTGCAGGCTGCGCCGGCCTCCGGCCATGCCCCGCAGGAACCGAGCACGGTGATCCGGGTGCCGGAACGCTCCTCGGTCCGACGGGACGCGTCGACCGGGTCAGCCATACACATATTGATCGAGGAAATCGTTCCCGAACTTGCGGTCCGGATCGTGGGCGGCGGCCAACCGCCGGAAGTCGCCGAGCCGCGGATAGTGCGCAGCCGGATCGGCCAGGAATACCTTGCCCCAATGCGGGCGTGCATCGAAAGGCGTGAGCGCCGACTCCAGCGCTACCACCGCATCGTGTACCCGAGCGGAGTCGTCGATCCAGGTGAAATGCAGACCGACCGTCTGCCGGCCGCTGCACGGGCTCAGCCACAACTGGTCGGCGGCAATGCTGCGCACCTCGGCCACCTGCAGCACCGGGGACAGCGCGAGCCGGTGGATCGCAGCCAGCGCAGCGCCGGCATGCTCGGCCGGCAAGAGGTACTCCGATTGTTGTTCGGCGCCGGTGCTCGGGCTGAACTCGAGCCGGAAGTGCGGCAGTCGTTCGTGCCAGGATCCGATCGCGCCGAGCTGCTCGGTGACGGCGCTCGGATCCTGCCCGGTCACCGGATGTTGCGGCAGCAGTGCCGGCTCGGCGCCCCACCGACGGCCGTCGACGACGTCGGCGCCGCGGCTCTTGATCCAGATCTTGTCGATCGTCGGCCGGCGGAGTTCGCTGAACAGGCTGATGCTGTAGCCCGAGGCCATGATCTCGTCGAATCGCTCGATCACCACCGCCAGCGGCGCGTTGAGCCAGACGTCCTGCCGGAGTTGATAGCTGGGTTCGACGGCCAGTTCGAGTCGGGTGAGGATCCCGAGCGCTCCGAGGTTGAGCACCGAGCCACCGAAGGCCGGATCGTCGGCAGCCACCCGAACCAGTTCACCGTCGGCGCGAACGAATTCGACGGCTCGGACCGCAGCCGCCAGGCACTGGTTGTCCACCCCGCCGCCGTGGGTGCCGGTGGCGCAGGCTCCGGCCACCGAGATGTGGGGCAGCGAGCCAAGATTGGCCAACGCCCACCCCTGCTGCTGCAGGGCGACCCCCACTTCGCCGTAGCGGGCGCCGGCCGGCACGCTCACGGTTTCGGCACCGGCGTCGATGCGGATGTCGCCGACCAACTCCCGCACACTGACCAGATCGCCGGTGGTGTCGGCGATCCGGTTGAACGAATGCCGCGTTCCCAGCGCCCGGATCCGGCTGGTGGTGGCCACCAGTTCCTGCAGCTGCTCGAGGGTGGTCGGAGCGTGCAGGCGCTCGGCGGAGAAGGTGATGTTGCCGGCCCAGTTCCGCAGTTCCACCGACCCATCCTGCCCCGCGGGTGTCCTAAACTCGGCCGCGGGGCCGTAGCCCAATGGCAGAGGCACACGATTTAGGGTCGTGTCAGTGCGAGTTCGACTCTCGTCGGCCCCACCACCGTGCTGCCAGCGACCCTCGACCGGCTGCGGGCAATCGCCGGACGCCGTACCGTGCAGTGCGCACACAAGAGTTCGATACCGACGTCCTGTTCGATACCGATTCCAGAGGTGAGTGTTCGATGACCGATTCCGATCGCGATTTCCCGCCGGCCGGCTCCGGCAGCACGCCGTGGGAACGCCGCTCCGGCAATGACGCCGACAGCCCGGACAACGCTGACGGGCCCGCGGACACCGACGGCGACCGGGAGTACGACCAGGACGCGACCACCGTCGTCCACCGCGACGATCTGGCCGATGCCGGCCGTCCCCCGAGTGCCGGCGCCACCCCGGCGACCACCCGCTACCCTGCGAATCAGGACGTCGAGGCGAGCAGCGCCGACAGCGCGTCGCCGACGGCGACCGATCACGACTCCCCCACCGAGTACCACGCGTCGACCAACCAGGACTACGGCTCGACATCGGCAGCGGGATCGAGCACCGGTGGGGATGCCGGCTTCGACCTGACCAAGGACTACGCCACCAGTCAGGGTTTCGACGATGGTCCGCACTACGGCAGCGGTCAGGACGTCGGTGCCACCCAGACCATCCGGGCGACCTCGGCGGCGCCCGGCTACCAGCCGGCACCGGGCGACGGCGCATCGGCACCGGGTACCTTCTTCGCCCAACCACCGCAGTCAAGTCAGGTCGAACTGGCACCGGCCAAGAGCCGGGTGCTGCAGAACATCGCCGGGGTGATCCTCGGGCTGGTATTGACGCTCGGCCCGGTCATCCTGTACTCGGTGCTGAAGGGCGACGCGGCACCCTTCACCTCGACCTCCGTCGGCAACAGGTTTCTGCTGTTGGGCATTGTCGTGATCGCTGCCATCCCGGCTTTCCTGGCCGGCTGGGCGCCGGCCGCTGCCTGGTTACCCGGCGTCATCTTCGCGATCCTTGGAACCATCGCCTGGTTCAGCACCGGATTTCGCAATTGGCTGGACGCGAGATCGGTCGATTGGTTCAGGAGCGACAGCGTTGCTCAGTTCATCTTTCTGGTCGCGTTACCGCTGGGGTTCGCACTGCTCTTCGCCGGGCTCGGTACTGTTTGGGCCCGCCGGGCCGGGGTGCACTCGGTGTTGAACCGCCTCGGGCACTGGTGAGCGGGCGACTCGACCCGGTGAGGCGACTCGACCGGCCGGATTGCGATGCGGCTCAGACCGGCGGCAGCCCCAGCACCTGACGCAGCATCGGCAGCATCTCGGCGATGGCCAGGCCGCGATGGGACAGCAGGTCCTTCTCGGCCGGCTCCAGTTGGGCACTCGACCTCGCCGCTGCACCGGTCGCTGCTGCCAGGTCGGACTCCGCCGGGACGAACAGCGGGTCATAGCCGAAACCGTTGTCCCCCAACGGTTCCCGGGCGATCCGACCGCGCCATCGACCGTGCACCAGTACCGGGTCGGCGCCGGGGGCGGCCAAGGCCAACGCACAGACGAACTCGGCACCGCGGCGTTCGTCCGGGACGTCGCCGAGTTGACCGAGCAGCAGCGCGTTGTTGGCGGCGTCATCGCCGTGCCGGCCGGACCAGCGGGCCGACAGCACCCCGGGCATGCCGTTCAGCGCGTCCACCGCCAGCCCGGAGTCGTCGGCCAGCGCGATCTCCCCGGTGGCGGCGGCCGCCTGCAGCGCCTTGGCGGCCGCGTTCTGCTCGAAGGTGGCTCCGGTCTCCGGCTCCTCCGGAAACTCCGGCACATCGGCCAGTCCGAGCACGGTGACCTGGCCGCCGAGGATCCGTCGCAGCTCGTCGAGTTTCTTCGCGTTGCGGGTGGCCAGCAGGATCCGACTCATTTCTTGGTGCTCGTTCCATCCTTCTTCCGAGCCGTTACCTCGATCGCCTTCGGGTAGGGCAGCGCCAGCGCCTCGGTCTGCATCACCGTCAGCTGCGCGATTCCGGCCATCGCCAGATCGAGCATGGCGTCCAGCGTGCTGCGGGGGAACGTCGCATTCTCCGCGGTGCCCTGCACCTCGACCAGGGTGCCGGCATCAGTGGCCACGATGTTCATGTCCACCTCGGCCCGCGAGTCTTCCTCGTACGGCAGATCCAGCCGGACCTTGCCGCCGACCACGCCCACCGATATCGCGGCGATCTGGCAGCTGAGCGGCTGCGGATCGGCCAACGCACCGGTCTCCTTCAGGTAGTGCACGGCATCGGCCAGCGCCAAGTAGGCACCGGTGATCGCGGCCGTCCTGGTACCACCGTCGGCCTGCAACACATCGCAGTCGACGGCGATGGTGTTCTCGCCGAGTGCGGCCAGATCGATGCAGGCCCGCAGTGAACGGCCGATCAGCCGGGAGATCTCGTGGGTCCGGCCGCCGACCCGACCCTTGACCGATTCCCGGTCGCTGCGGTCGTGGGTGGAGGACGGCAACATCGCGTACTCGGCCGTCAGCCAACCCAGTCCGGATCCTTTGCGCCAGCGCGGAACTCCCTGGGTGACGGACGCAGCGCAGAGCACCTTGGTGCCGCCGAACTCGATCAGCACCGAACCGGCGGGGTGGGCCTGGAAGCCGCGGCTGATCGTCACCGGGCGCAGTTCGTCGTCGGCCCGTCCGTCGGCCCGTCCCGCGGTCGGTGCTGCTGCGGATGTCGTCATGCTGACGAACCTACTGGGGTCGGGCGCCGATCGACCTCACCAGGGGGACGCGGTGATCTCCGGACCGAGAAAGCGCCGGCCGAGCCGGGCGAATGCGTCCTGGTCCCCCGTCGCCAAGAACTCATGACGCGGACGATCCGGTGCGGCAGCATCGAACGAAGCAGGGTCGGCCGGAACGGGGAGGTCGGCCAGCAGGTCCCGCCCGGTGAGCACTCGGAACACGTCCCGAGCGGTCTCGTCCGCGCTGGACACCAGGGTCACCTGCTCGCCCATCACCAGTTGCAGCACGCCGGCGAGCAACGGGTAGTGCGTGCAGCCGAGTACCAGGGTGTCCACCCGGTGCCGCTGCAGTGGATCGAGATAGGCCTGGGCCAGCCCGGTGATCTGCCGGCCGGCGGTGATCCCCCGCTCGACGAAGTCCACGAAACTCGGGCAGGCCAGATCGAACACGGTGACCGGATCGATCATGCCGTCATCGACTGCCTGCTCGACGAAGGCGGACCGATAGGCGCCGGAGGCGATGGTCGCTTCGGTGCCGATCACCCCGATCCGTCGGCTTCGGGATACCACCAGGGCCCGCCGGACCGCCGGCGTGATCACCTCGAGAACCGGCACGTCATAACGGTTCTGGGCCAACTGACGGACGCCGGCGGCGGCCGCGGTATTGCAGGCGATGACGAGCATCTTGACGCCGGAGTCGACCAGCGAATCGGCCACCGCCAGTGCGTGGGCACGGATCTGTTCGATAGGCAGCGGGCCGTAGGGTGCATGCGCGGTGTCGCCGATGTAGCGGATCCGCTCGGCCGGCAGGTTGTCGATCACCGCCCTGGCGACCGTCAGCCCGCCGACCCCGGAGTCGAAGATGCCGATCGGCGCTGCCCGGTCGGTGCTCACCGTCAGGACGCTACCGGCGCCGTCCGGACCGGGTCGGCGCGAGTCCGGTCAGCCGGCGGTCGCTTGGACCTTCTTGCGGCGCGGGCCGTCCGCTCTGGCCACCAGGAATGCCGCCAGCACACCGCCGATCGCCCCGAACAGATGGCCCTGCCAGGAGACGCCGGTGGTGCCGACGAAATCCTTGACCGCGGTGGTGACGATGCCTGTCCAGAACAATCCACCCCAGACGATCAGCAACAGCAGGCCGATCAGGATCTGGCCGATGTTGCGGGTGAAGACCCCGCGGCCGACCAGGAACGCCAGCCAGCCGAAGACCAGGGCGGAGGCGCCGATCGTCACTGTGTTGCTCGGTCCGGCCAGCCAGACCCCGAGCCCGGAGACCAGCCACACCAGCACGGTGACCACCACGAACTGCCGCACCCCGCCGACGAACAGCAGCAGCCCGAAAATCAAGAACGGCACCAGGTTGCCGAGCAGATGTCCCCAGCCGGCGTGCAACAGCGGGGCGAACAGAATGCCGTCCAACCCGCCGACCTTCCGGGAGATCAGACCGAAATCGCCGTTGAGTCGATAGCTCATCAGGGAGTTGACGATCTGCACGATCAGCATCATCGCGGCCAGCGAGCCAACGGTGAACGCAGCCGGCCGCATCTTGGCCGGCAGCAGCGAGCGCTTCTTCGCCGGCTGCTGCGCATCGATGGTGGCCGGAACCGAGGGGATGTTCAGCGCCGGCAGGTTGAACCCGCCGACATCCCGTTGGCCCGAGGGTGTACCCGAATCCTGCATGCTCATGCCCCCAGGGTACGGCGATCGCGCCGAGCAGGGGTGCTAAACAACCCTGAATCAACCCTGACCGCTAGCGTGTCCGAGCACGGGGGCCGACGGTTCCATTCGAGAAGGGATCCCCTTGATCACCGAGCCCGTGCTGCACGCCCCGGAAACCGACGGCCGATGGCTGCGGCCGGCCACCACTTTTCCTGCGGAGCCGCGCTGGGGGCATCCGCACGGTGTCCAGGTCGGCCTGCACCCGCTACCCGGCCCGCGTGGTCTGTTACGGATCTTTGCGCCCTACCTGGACCATCCCCGCGATCGGCTGATCAACTTCATTGCCGTCGAACCGATCCCGGCCGGCGCTGACCGCCGTGGCCTGTCCGAGCTGGAACCCAGCTCGCTGGACGACGCTCCCGGCAAGAGGTTCTGGAGTGTTGACGATGCCGAGGACAGCGACCCGTACCCCGACGACCGACCGGCCCGCGGCGTGGTCGAGACCGTCGACGGCGTCGAGCGGCTCTCCGTGGTGATCGGCGTGGAGCGTTTCGACAACGGCACCGACGTCTATGTGCGGTTGACCTTCCGGCAGGATCGCCCGCACGAGTTCGGGATCGCTGCCTTCCCCGGCCCGGTTCGGTAGAGCTGGATCGGTGCATCCTGTCCGCAACGATGGGCAACTTCGCCCGGCTGCGCCGGCTGGAACTGGCCGACGGTGTCGTGACACCGGCGGATCTCTGGCCGGATTACCGCGACGAGCACTTCACTGCGCACGCGGAGTTCCCGCTGTCCCGACTGGCCCGCACCGCCGACGGTGACGCGGTCGTACCGGCCACCCCGGACGAGACCGACCCGGTAGCGGCGAGCTACGGCGAGGACACCAACGAACACTGGAAGTACGTCGGTCTGCTCGGCCGACAGACCTGGCGGGCGCCCGATCCCACTCCGGAGCTGGCAGCGCAGGTAAATGGCCGGTACGCCTACTGGCGCAGCACCTCGCCGATCCCCGGCGGCATCGCCTACGAGAACTTCGAGCTGTCCGAACCGTTCCGGGACGGCCGGGAGTTCTTCTTCTCGGTGACGCCGATGTCGGCCGGTCAGTCCATCGCCGCCGTCACCAACGAGTCCAGCACCGCCGACAGCCAGCGGTAGGTGGCGTACATGGCCGCCGCCGGACCGTCCGGATCGGCCAGCACCTCGGCGGGTTCGGCGTCGTCCGCGACGATGCCGAGCCGCTCGGACATCGCCAGCCGGACGTCGTTGAGCGCCGTCATCCAGGCAGTGGTCTGGTCCTCATCCAGCCGAACGGTGCCGCCGCCGCGGGGCAGCGTGTCCAGCAGAGTGACGGCCGCCGCGTCCTTGCCGGCGATCAGGTCGGGTTCCCGGAGCTGCCGCAGGCCGGACGACAACGCCGGATCATCGGCGTGGAAGTCGGGCAGCAGCCGGGCCAGCGCCGGGTCCTCCGGTTTCGCCGCCGAGCCGACGGCCATCCCGGTGAGCGTCGCCAGCGGATCCTCTGGAGCGTCCTGTCGGCGGCCGGCGAGCAGTTCCCGGACCTGGTCGACCAGATCGGCGATCAACGTCGCCTCGAGTGGCTCCAAGGTCGCCGTGACTCTGCCGAACCGGCGACGGAATCCATGCATCAGCGGTCCTGCTGCATGGTCGCCCACAACCCGGCGGTCTGCAGCTTGGCCACGTCGGCTTCCATCTTCTCCCGGGTGCCGGCGGACACCGACGCCTTGCCCTTCTGATGCACGTCCATCATCAGTTTCTCGGCGACGGATTTCGGGTGTCCCAGCACGGACATGAACACGTGGGTGACGTAAGACATCAGGTTCACCGGATCGTTCCAGACGATGGTGATCCAGGGTGTGTCGGATTGGCCGAGCTCATCGGCGAGATCGGCCCGTTCGACGGCCGGGGCACTACGGGTCACCGATCCAGTCTGGCACGACGGCCCGCACCGGACCGACGAGTCGGGCCGCTACCGACGGTTCACCGGCGGCGGATGCGGTAGCGCAGGTGGGTCACCCGCTGCCGCATCTCCTCGATCTCCGGCGTGACCAACCGCCGCATCAGGTCCAGCTCTACGTGCTCGGCCGGCTGGTTGTCGAACAATCGGCGGCCCTGCCCGAGCAGCACCGGAGCGACGTGCAGTTCCAGCTCGTCCAGTTGGCCGGCTCGCAGCAGTGCCTGGGCCGCCCCGGCACCGTGCACCATCACCTCGCCATCGCCGGCCGCTGCGCGAGCCCGGTCGGCGCACTCCCGCACCTCGGTGACGAAGCAGATGCTGCCCGGTGGCGATCATGTTGACCCAGGTGGCGATGGGCGGACCGACCCCCCGACCGCCCTGCTGCACGAGTTCTGGACACTCGCTCGATTCGGATGATCTGTCGGGCTCGCTGACCGCCGCGTCTACGCTGACCGCCATGACGCAGAGTTCCCGGCCGTCGAGTCCGCCGCTGAGGTCACAGCAGGCCGCACCGTCCACCGCGCTGCTGACCGACCAGTACGAGCTGACGATGCTGCAGGCCGCCCTGACCAACGGCACCGCCGACCGGCACTGCACCTTCGAGGTGTTCGCCCGCCGGCTGCCGAACGGCCGCCGGTACGGGGTGGTGGCCGGCACCGGCCGATTCCTGGATGCCTTGGACGACTTCATCTTCGGTGACGCCGAGCTGGCCAGGCTGGAGCCGATCCTGGACCGCCGCACGCTGGATCACCTGGCCGGCTACCGGTTCGACGGCGACGTCGACGGCTATCGCGAGGGCGAGCTTTTCTTCCCGGGCAGTCCGGTGTTGTCGATCACCGGAACCTTCGCCACCGCTGTACTGCTGGAGACCCTGGCATTGTCGATCTTCAATCACGACTGTGCGGTGGCGGCGGCCGCCGCCCGGATGTCCAGCTCGGCCGGCGACCGGACACTGATCGAGATGGGATCCCGACGGGCCCACGAACAGGCCGCGGTGGCCTGCGCCAGGGCCGCCTACCTGGCCGGCTTCGATTCCACCTCGAACCTGGAAGCCGGCCGGCGGTACGGCATCCCGACCGGCGGCACCGCGGCCCATTCCTTCACCCTGCTGCACGATTCGGAGGCTGATGCGTTCGCCGCCCAGGTCGCCTCGCTCGGCACCGGCACCACCTTGCTGGTCGACACCTACGACATCACCAGCGGGATCGAGACCGCGGTAAAGGTCGCCGGTAACACCCTCGGTGCGGTGCGGATCGATTCCGGCGACCTCGGGATACTTGCCCGATCGGCCCGCGATCAGCTGGATGCATTGGGCGCCAAGCGAACTCGGATCGTGCTGTCCGGTGACCTCGACGAGTATGCGATCGCTGCGCTGCGGGCCGAGCCGGTCGACGGGTACGGCGTCGGTACCGCCGTGGTGACCGGATCCGGTGCACCCACCGCCGGAATGGTCTACAAGCTGGTCGAGGTGGACGGTCGGCCGGTGGAGAAACGCAGCGAGAACAAGGCATCGCTGGGCGGCCGGAAGTCGGCACTGCGCCGGCACCGGGCCACCGGCACCGCCACCGAGGAGCTGGTGTATCTGGCCGGGAAGGAGCCCGAGATCGGTGAGCACGACACGGTACTGCCCATCCCGCTGGTCCGGGCCGGTGTGCGGGAGGACGGCCTGCCGGATCTGGTGCAGTCCCGCGATCACTTGAAGTCCCGGCTGGTGACATTGCCGTGGGAGGGACTGAAACTGTCCCAGGGCGATCCGGCCATTCCCACCACCTTTCGACTTCCCGGGCACGCATCATGACCCAGGACTACCTGCCGTCCACCGCGTTGATCGTCATCGACATGCAGCACGACTTCGCCGATCCTGCCGGGGCGCTGTACGTCCGTGGCGGTGAGCAACTGGTCGCACCGATCGCCGCGGAGATCGCCGCCGCCAGAACGGCCGGCAGCGCCGTGGTATTCACCCAGGATTGGCATCCGCCACACACCCCGCATTTCGTCACTGGTGGTGGCAGCTGGCCGGTCCACTGTGTGATGGGCACCCCGGGCGCCAAGTTCGTGCCCCGGCTGCTGCCGGCCGGCGAACAGCCGGATCCGGTGGTGCGCAAGGGATCCGGCCAGGAGGACGGCTACTCCGGTTTCTCGGTGCTCGACCTGACGACCGGTGAGCAGAAGGGTACCGAGCTGTCGGTGATCCTGGCCGAGAACGGGGTGATGGACATCGTGGTGGTCGGGTTGGCCGGCGACTGGTGCGTCAAGGCCACCGCGATCGACGGCACCCGGCTGGGCTACCCGGTCACCGTTCCGTTGTCGCTCACCCGGTTCGTCGAGTTGGCCCAGGGTGACACCGAGCAGGCGGTGCTCGACATGCGGGTGGCCGGCGTCAACGTCACCGACTGACCCGACCGATGCGTGACCCCGGTGGAACTGCGGCTCACCCCGGTCGGTGTCAGCGGGTCAGTGCCCGGCGGAGGAACTCGACCTGCAGGGTCAGCAGGTTCTCGGCCACCTGCTCCTGCGGCGTCATGTGGGTGACGCCGGTGAGCGGCAGCACCGCATGCGGACGGCCCGCCGCCAACAGCGCCGACGACAATCGCAGAGTGTGCGCGGCCACCACATTGTCGTCCACCATCCCGTGCAGGATCAGCAGCGCCGGATGCTCGACGTCGCTATCTGGCGGTCGGGAAGCCAACTCCAGCAACGAGTTCCGTCGATACACCTCGGGATGCTGCTCCGGATGCCCGAGATAGCGCTCGGTGTAGAAGGTGTCGTACAGTTCCCAGTCGGTGACCGGAGCGCCGGCCACCGCAGCCTGGAACACATCGGGCCGCGCCAGCACCGCCAGCGCCGACAGATAGCCGCCGTAGGACCAGCCGAGGATCCCCACCCGGTTGGTGTCCAGATCGTCCGGGTACCGCTCGGCGACCCCGGCCAGCGCATCGACCTGGTCCTGCAGGGTGACGGACGCGAACTCGTTCCGGACGGCTTTTTCCCATCGCGGCCCGCGGCCCGGAGTGCCCCGACCATCGGCGACGATCACGCAGAATCCCTGGTCGGCGAGGAACTGGGCCTGCAGGAAGCTGCGACGCTGACGCTGCACCAGCTGTCCATGCGGACCCCCGTACGGCGCCAGCAGCACCGGCAGTCGACCGGACCCGGCGCTGTGCCCGCGCGGGAACAACACCGCCGTGACGATCTGCTGCTCGCCGGTCCGCAGCATCGTCACTTCCGGGGTGAATCCCGGTGTCTCGGCGAACCGCTGCACGGTGCCGACATCGCGCCCACCCGACCGGACCAGCAGGCTGGCGCCATCGGTGTCCAGAGTGGCGCTGCTGATCACCGTGGTGCCGCCCGCCGACGCGCCGCCGTGCACGCCCGGCCCGCCGCAGACCGACGTCACAGCGCCGTCCCAGCCGATCCGGATCAGTTGGATGCTGGTCGGATCGTCGTCGGAGGCCTGAATTAGGGCGCCGTCGGTGTCGATCGAAAGCACCGCGCGGACCTGCAGTCCGGCCGGGCCGATCGGCGTGCCGTCGACGGCCAGCCGGCGGGTGTCGGTGCGCTGGTCGTCGATCGCCGTCAGCAGCCGACCGTCGGGGGTCAGTGTCGGAACGCCGCCGACCAACTCGATCCAGGCGTCGTCCGCCGGTTCGGCCAGAACGGCGACCGTTCGGTTCGCCAGATCCGGCTGGATCACCTGGGCGCGGCGTTGGTCGCGGCTCATCAGCTGGATCACCGGCCAGCCGAACCGGCTCCAACTCACCCTGGTCAGATAGGGGTAAGCAGCTGCCTCCCAAGGGATCTGCCAGCGGTCACCGTCTAGCGTGAGGTGCCACAGCGACACCTCGGCGTCCCGGCTGCCGGCCACCGGATAGCGATGCGGTGACGGCGGCGCGGACGGCGTCGCCGGGTCGGTCAGATACCAGGTCGGGACCGGCGCGTTGTCGTACCGTTCGACCAACAGCGATCGGCCGTCCGGTGCCCACCAGAAGCCGCGGGACCGGTCCATCTCCTCGGCGGCGACAAACTCCGCCTGACCCCACACCACGTCCGGACCGTCCGGCTCGGCCAGTGCCCGGTCACCCGATCCGTCGACGTCGATCACCCGGAAGGCACCGGCGGACGAGTAACCGATCATTCGTCCGGTCGGATCGATCCGCGGATCGATGACTGCCCCCGTCGAAGGCAGCGCGCGCGCCGAACCGGTCGGTAGATCGCACACCCAGACCGATCCGGACAGGGCGAAGGCGGCCCGGCTGCCGGCGTCGTCGACGGTGTAGCCGACGATCCCACCGCCGGTCTCCCTGGCCCGCTCGCGCCGGGCCCGCTCCTCGGCCGACAGGGCTTCCCCGGTGTCGCCGAGCAGGGTCACCGGGTCGGCCACCATCCGCTCGACGCCGGTGGCCACGTCGAACTCCCACAGCGCTCCACTGCGGTCGGTGCCGGAGGCAGTGCGGACGAACAACACCCGTGCGCCGTCGGTGCTGACCGTGATGGTGCGCGGCTCACCGAGGGTGAACCGCAGAGTCCGGGCGGACAACCGCGGAAAGGACAGCCGTTGGTTGGATTCGGTGTCGCCCCTTGCGGCCGCGGGTTCGCCGGGAACAGAACGGACAGCTGCTGGGTCGGTGGCCACCGGCCGATCGTGCCATGCCGTCGAAGATCGGCTTCGCGGTGCTGGCCCGCTCGGGTTCACCGCGCCCGGCCGATCACCGTCACCGTTCCCGGTGCGATCTCGGTGAATCCGGCGTCCCGCACCGCCAACAGTCGCTCGTCCCGCCAGGCCTGCTCCGGATCGGCCAGCGTGGCCGACAACTTGCGGAACTCCGGGGGCGAGCTCCGCCGCACTCGGGTCGGGCAACCCGCCGCCGCCCACCGGTGCAGGACCGGAAGGTCGTCAACTGCCAGCAGAGCGGCGGCAATCATCCCGGCGTGACCCGCTTGGGCCATCTGTTTGCCGGCCGTCATCGCCGGCTCGGTCGGCACGAACAGCTCGAGCACCGGACCGTCCGATGCAGGCAACGGCTGGTCGATCGGCAGATCGGTGCCGCCGACCTGCAGTCGGCCGACCCGTGGGTCCAGGTCGGCCACCCGTCCGGGCAGGATAGCCCGGACCTCGGTGTCGCCGACGGCCATTGACAGCCCGGGAAGGGCTCTGGTGGCTGCCCAGTGCACTCCCCTGGCGCGTCGGGTGACCTTGCGAATCGAGCTGGCACAATAGGCAGCGAGGGGTTCGAACCAGTCACCGCCCGGTTCGCTCCGCGGATCCAGACACACGGCGGCGCAAGCGGTTGCGGCCAGTTCCAGCGCCCGGTGCCAACTCGGTGTTGCGGTGCGCTCCAACCGTAGGATCAGTTGCAGGGCCCGAACGTCGGTGTGATCGTCGTCCCGTTGGGCGAGCACCTCGGCGGCGTCCAGGCCGAGCCAGTCGGCGTAGCGGTGCCGCACCGGCCCTAACACTGTGCCAGTCGGCGGACGTGCGGGTGGCTCGATCGAGGCGTCAGCGGGGGAATTCACTGCACCAGTCAATCGCATCGTCCGGTGCTGTCGAGCTGTCAGCGACTCGTCGGTGGCTGTCGGGTGGCGGTCTGTGGCTGACTGGCAGCGATCAGTGCGCGGAGCCCGCGGGCTCGGCGATGACGATCAAGTTGCTGTCGTAGGAACGCCGCTGCTGATCGAAGATCCCGGTACAGGTGATGAGCACCAGCCGGTGTTCGCCGGCCTGATCGAAGACCTCCGCGCTGGTGGCCAGCGCACTTTTCGCCACCGACTGAACCGATCTGACCCGGTAGTCGGCGGCGTGACCGCCGCCCTGGACGGTGACCAGGTCTCCGACCTTCACCCGGAGCAACCGGGCGAAGAAGCCGAGTCCCTGGGCCGCCGAGTCCACGTGGCCGGCAACGACCGTCGAGCCGAACGGATCGCCGGCGTACGCGCTGCCGTCCCACCAACCCAGATGTTGGACGAGGTCGGGTACCACGAGCTCGCCGTTCACCGTCTGGGCCGGCATCACCTCAGCAGCAATGCCGCCCGGAAGGGTCAACCGTCCAGGAGCAAACCTGACCCGGGTGCTGCGCGCGGTTTCACCGACCCGCGCCGTCATCATTGGTACCGGTGCTGCTGTCTGGGCCGATCCGGGCGCCGGACCGACGGCGACAACAGCCGACGGCGGATCTGATTCCGGGGCCGCCGGAGTTCGCGCAGATTCCTGGACAGAAGCGGACACCACGGATTCCGAGACCGACTGAGCCACCGCAGATTTGGAGACGGGCGGATCCCCCGCAGCGCTGACCGGAGGTCCGCCGGGTGCCGGTGGTATCGGTCCGGCACAGGCCGTCGCGGCCAGCACAGCGAACAGCGCCGCTGCCCCGCGGAAGGTTCCCACCGATCGGTGACCGATCAACGGAGAAGGTCGGTGAACGCCGCATGCTGCAGGGCGACCGCCTGACCGCCGGTCCCGGTGTTCACCTGACGGGGTTTGGCCGAACCGACGGCAGCCACCGAGATCACATGGACCGCAACGTTCATCGTCTTGTTCTCCGGGTCCCCCACGGCGTACACCCGGTTCAGTGATTTGCCCCGGACGGTCAGCGCGAGCGGACCGAGAATGGCCGGTCCGGTCTCACCGGTGGGTACGATCGCCACCCGATAGGTGTCGGCCGGCACCACCAACTTCAGCGATTCGCCATTGGCGATGTTGGAGAACAGCACCCGATCATCGACCCGGATGTCGGCCGGCGGCACCGCGGCCGTGTGCGCCACCACCAGCACACCCTTGTCCCGGGGAACGGCAGTCAGATCGTTCAGGAAGGTGGTGACCATCGGATCACCGGTTGCCTGTGCCGGTAGATGAACGACGACATCGGTGCTGGAACCGGCGGCGACGGTGATCGCGCTGGACAACAACACGGTGCCGTTCGCGGTGAAGGTCAGCGTGCGAGAACCGGCAGCGACGTCGAACGGGCCGACCACCCGGGCCGTCGGCACCCGCTCGGCAACCCGATGCCCGTCCACAGACACGTCGACAGCCGCCCTCGGCAGACCCTGGACCAGATAGATCTCGGCGTGACCCGTGGCGGGGCTCGCGGTTGGAGCAGCAGCGTGACCGGGCGGCACGGCCACAGCCATCAACGCCAGGGCGGCGGCCAATATCGCGGCGAGTCCGAGCGGACGACCAGCAACCAGGTTTCTCATGATTCTCCTGACCTACTCACTGTTGGTATCGTATCGTTGAGTTGTTGATCACGTTCGGCGCAATGTCTGTACCATATGCCACTGACCTGGTCACTGTCAGCTCCCAGATGTGATCGGTGAGGGCACTCCCCAAGAGTGGGACCCATGGCAAAGGGGTGGCGTGCGTGTGGGGCTCACAGATCCGGCAGGCATTCACCGCTCGACGGGCGGAGGCGACCCGTCGCGTCGCTGGCACGACGCTGGTCGTCCTGCTCCTGGCGAGCGCCGTGATTTTCTATCGGATCGCACCGACAATTCCGCCGACCAGCGCCGGCACCGCAGCCCTGACCGCATCGCCGCCGTCCGGTGCACCGCCCGCAACGCGGGCGTCCGCAACGTCAGCAATGCCGACGTCAGCAATGCCGACGTCAGCGGTTCCGACTCCGGTGATCTCGAGGGACCCGGCAACGACCTTCCCATCCACACTCACCTCGACCGAGGTCGTGCCGTCGCTGCGCCCGTCGTCACCGTCACCGTCACCGTCACCGTCACCGTCACCGTCACCGTCACCGTCACCGGGTCGAGGTACGCCGCCGACCGGGCCGCCCCTCACCGGTCCGGGCATTACCGAACCGGGCATCCAGCTCATCGCCGGTCCGGCGTCCGACGGCAGTTTCGACGTGTCCGAACTGGTACTGCTGCCTGTTCCGCAGACTGAGCTGTTGCTGCGACCACCGCCGATCAGCCAGGCCGGCACCGAGTTCCGGTCCCGCTCACCGGTGGCCACCGCGATCCAGCTGACGGCCGGCGACCAGCCGGTGATACTGCCGTCGGACACCCTGCGAGCCGCGCTGACAGTGCCGTTGGCCAGCAGTGAGCGGCGGTTCGAGCTGCGCTACCAACTCTCCGGGGTGACGATCCGCAGCACTCCGTCGAAGGCGGGCCGGGCGCTGGCCGCCATCGGCCCGCTGACCGGAGTGGTGGCAGCGGACCTGCCGGTCGCCGTTACCGTCATCGGTGACGGGGTACGCAATCTCGAGTGCCGCCAGCTCGCACTGGACGAGCGCGCCTGCGCCAGCGGTGAGCTGCCGGAGCTGCGGGTGAACCGAGTGCTGCGCTGGCAGGAATCGGTCGTCGTCGTCCAACTCGACCTGTCGAGCCCTCGATGACCTCGCAGGTACTGGAACTGGCGCTCGGCGCCAACCGGGTGGTCCTGTACATCGGCTATGTGCTGCTGGCCGGGACGCTGACGTTCTGGACTCTGGTCTGGCCGGACGGTCATGGTGACCGAACCATGCGGCTGCTGATCTGGCTGGGCGTCGCCCTGATGGCGATTACGACCGTCACCGGTCTGCTGGTCGGCATGGTGAGCAGCGGCCGCCGGCCGGACATGGCCGTCACCCCGTTGAGCGGTGCTGCCTCGATCGTCAGATTGGCGGTGCTGGCGTTCGTGGCGTTCTTCCTCGTCGATGTGGTGCGCTCGGCGATCACCGGATGGCGGCGAGTGGTGACCGTGGTGGTGGTGGCCCTGACTGCGGCCACCATGGTCGTGCAGTCGAATGCGGTGACGGGGACCTGGCAGGCGGTCAAGATCGCTGCCACCGCTGGTCATGTGCTCGCCACCGCGGCCTGGCTGGGCGGGCTGGTGTCGCTGGCGGCGGTGCTGATCCAGCGGGAGAGTCTGGCGGAGCTGGATTGGCTGATACCGCGGTTCTCCCTGGTGGCCATCTTCAGTGTGACGGTCCTGGCGGTCACCGGCAGCATCCATGCGCTGGTGATCGCCGGCGGCATCGGTCCGCTGGTCAGCTCCCGCTACGGCCTGGTGCTGCTGATCAAGGTGGTGATTGTTGGGGTCTTGCTGCTGCTGGGCCACTACGGCCGTCGGTGCGCCTCTCGGGTGGCGTTCCGACGCGTCAATCCCATGGCAGCCAGCCTCAACAAGGAGCGAATCCGCACTCTGACGGTGGTGATGGGTGCCGAGGTGGCCATCGCTGTCGTCGTCCTGGCGACGACGTCCGTGCTGGTGTCGACAGCGCCGGCTGGATGATCTCGGTCATCGGTGATCCGGATCGACGCTCCGGTCTGCTGGGCTCCGGTGTTCTCGGGCGGCCGGGGCAGCCACTGCCGCCACCCCGATCAGCACCAGGACCACGATGAATGCGTTCAGCAGTCCGACCTGTCCGCCGAGGAATCCGAGCAGCGGCGGGCCGACCAGAAACGCCAGATAGCCGATGGTGGCGACCGCGCTCACCCTGGCTGCTGCGTTGCGCGGATCGTCGGCGGCTGCCGAGATACCGATCGGGAAGCCGAGTGAGGCGCCCAATCCCCACAGCACCGTGCCGACCACCGCCATCGGCACACTCGGCACGAAGATCACCAGGCACAACCCGATGGCCGCCGACACCGCGGAGGCCCGCAACACCGGCACTCGGCCGAACCGGTCCAGTGCCGGTGTTCCGACGATCCGGCCGACCGTCATCGCGGCGACGAATACTCCGTAGATCACCGCTCCACTGGCATTACTGGTTCCGCGGTCGTCGACCATTGCCAGCGCCAGCCAGTCGCCGGCCGAGCCTTCGGCGAAGGCCATCCCGAGCATGATCAGGCCGATCATCAGGGTGGCCGAATGCTTCCAGACACCGATCCGCTCGCGCCAAGTGGTGCTGTGCAGGTCCTCGTCCCGGATGCTCAACGACTCGGGTTGCAGGTGTCGGATCGCGAGCAGCAGCATCACCACCCCGACGATCGCCATGATGGCCATGTGCCAGACCACCGGCAGTTGCAGCTTGGCGGCGAGCGCGCCGAGACCGGCGCCGCCGACCGTGCCGAGGCTGAACAACGCATGGAACAGCGGCATCAGGGTGCGGCCCATCACCTTCTCGTTGGCCGCGGCCGACAAGTTCATCGACACGTCGCAGGTCGAGGTGCCCAGACCGAAGACGAACAGTCCACCCAGGATCGCCAGGTACTGCGCGAAGGCCGAGCCGACGCCGGCCAGCCCCAGCCCGGTCAACATGGTCAGGCTGGCCGCTGTCATGGTGCGGACGGCGCCGAACCGGACGATCAGGTGACTGGACAACCCCAGCCCGACCAGCGAACCACCGGCCAGCCCGACGACCAGCATGCCCATCTGGAAAGTGCTGGCGCCCAACAGGTCACGCACAGCGGGCACTCTGGACATCCAGCTCGACAGCGACAACCCGTTGACCGCGAACACCGCGAAGACGGCCGCCGTCCAGGCCCTGCCCTGTCGCCGGGTGATCCGACCGCCGGCGAGGGTGTCGCCGGCTGCGCTGCTGGACATCGGTGGTGGTCGCCTTCCGGGAGGTGCATCCACGATCTCATCGAACCGCATCAATCGCCGGGTCGAATCGATCTGATCGAATCGTTTCGAGTACGGTAGCAGGATGCCCGGCAGCCGAGAGCGAGCCCCCCGCGTCACGCTGGCCGGGGTGGCCCGGGAGGCCGGGGTGTCGGTGTCGACCGCATCGCTGGCCTTCTCCGGGCTGGGGCCGGTGGCCACCGGCACCAGGGAGCGGGTACTGGCCGCGGCTGCGTCGATGGGTTACCCGGGTCCGGATCCACGGGCCAGGTCGCTGCGGCACGGGCGGTCCGGCGTGGTCGGCGTCGTGGTGGAGAACACCGTACTCACGGCCTTCCGCGATCCGGTGAACGTCGGCATGGTGGACGGGCTTGCCGAGGTACTCGGCGATGCCGAGGCCGGTGTCCTGCTGCTCACCGATTCGCCGCACGCCCGGGCCGCCTTCGACAACGCCGCGATGGACGGCGTGGTGCTGTCCGGCTGCAGCCCGGTCGTCGGTGAACTGTTGGAGTCGTTGCGACGCAGGCGCATTCCCACCGTGCTGATCGGTGGCCGACCACGTCGCGGCAGCATCGCGGTGGACGTCGACAACGTGGCGGCCAGCGCGGCGCTGGCCCGGCATCTGCAGGATCTCGGGCACCGCAGCGTTGCTACCGTCACGCTGCCGTTGGATCAGACCGGCGGCTCTGTCGTCACCCCGCAGTTGGTGGCCGGGTCGTCGGCCGATACCGCCGTCGATCGGCTGACCGGACTCCGATCGGTCTTCCCCGCAGCGGCCGCCGTCGCTGCATCGGCCAGCACCGTCGAGGACGGAGAGCGGCTGGGCCGGGAACTGCTCGATCCGGACGGCGAGGGCGTGCTCGATCCGGCCCGGGCGATCCCGACCGCAATCGTCGCGCAGAGTGACCTGCTGGCGGTCGGCGTGATCCGGGCCGCCGAGGCCCTCGGACTCGCTGTCCCCGCCGATCTCAGCGTCGTCGGATTCGACGGCATCGAGCTGCAGGGATACACCGGCCACACCTTGACCACCATGCGACAGCCGATGCAGGACAAGGGCCGGGCGGCCGCGCGTGCGGTGCTCAAGCTGATCGACGGTGGCCGCCCCCGCTCCACCGCCTTCGCCTGCGAGTTCGTGGTCGGCACCACCACCGCTCCCCCGCCCACCGATTGACCGGTGCCGGCGCTGGTCAACTTCCACCACGAGGATCGACTTCCGGCGCGAGGATCGACTTCGCGTGCGGATGCGGCAAAAGGGACGTAAGACCGCACGATGATCCTCGTAGCTGAAGTTGATCCTCGCCGGACCGGGTCAGGGCAGCGAGAGGCGGGGGGCGGTGACGACGCCGTCGGCGGCGTCGGCGGCCTCGACGTCGGCGCGGCTGATGCCCAGGATGAACAGCACCGGGTCCAGGAAAGGCTGGTTCAGCGTGGTGTCGGCGTGCTGGGCGACCACCGGCTTGGCATTGAACGCGATGCCCAACCCGGCGGTGGACAGCATGTCGATGTCATTGGCGCCGTCGCCGACGGCCACCGTCTGACTCAACGGGATGTCGAACTCGGCGGCGAACCGCTCCAGCGCTCTGGCCTTGCCGGCCCGATCGACGATGTCACCGACCACCTTCCCGGTCAGCCGGCCGTCGAGGACTTCCAGGGTGTTCGCCGCCACGAAGTCCAGCGTCAGGTTCTCGGCGAGATGCCTGGTCACCTGGGTGAACCCGCCGGAGACGATGCCGCAGCGGTAACCGAGCCGCTTCAGGGTCCGGATGGTGGTCCGGGCGCCGGGGGTCAACTCCAGTGACGCGCCGACCTGATCCAGCACCGAGGCGTCCAACCCGGCCAGCATCGACACCCTGGCCCGCAACGACTCGGCGAAGTCCAGTTCGCCGCTCATCGCGGCAGCGGTGATCTCCTCCACCGCGAGTCGACTGCCGGTGTGGTCGGCCAGCATCTCGATCACCTCGCCGGTGATCAGCGTCGAGTCGACGTCGAAGACGATCAGTCGCTTCGATCGGCGCTCCAGACCTGCTTGCTGGACAGCGATGTCGACCCCGGCGGCCTTACCGACCTGGGCCACGGCCGACCGCAGGGCGGTCTCGTCCGGCGCGGACACCGCCAGTTCGAGACCGGTCACCGGATAGTCGGCAACCCGCTTGATCGCCTCGATGTTCACGCCCAACTCACCGAACCGGCGGGCCAGCCCACCGATCGCCCTGGCCTGCAGCGGCCGACCCATCACCAGCACCAGGTGGGTGGCCGGGAGTCGATCGTCGGGTACTTGCGCGCCGATAGCCACCCGCACGGCCATCCCGATGGTGGCCATCGCCTGCTCGACCCGTTCCTGCAGCGCCTCGGCGTCTCGATCGGTGTCGACCAGCACGCCCAGGGTGAGTGCGCCGCGAATCACCACCTGCTCGACGTCGAGCACCGCGACCCGTTGGGCGGTGAGCACGGCGAACAGCACACCCGTCACCCCGGGTTTGTCCGGGCCGGTGACGGTGATCAGCACCGACGTCATCGCGCACCCCCAATGGTCGGCGGAGCGGGCCAGGTCGCCGACCGGCGAAAGGTCAGCAGCCGGCTAGATCTTGAGGTGGTCGCTGGTCTCGACGTCGTCCAGCCCCTGCCAGTTGCGATGCGGATGTGCCTCGGAGCGCAGCCGCTCGACCATATGTGGATGGTGCAACTCGAAGGCCGGCCGCTCCGACCGGATCCGCGGCAACGAGGTGAAGTTGTGCCGCGGCGGCGGCGAACTGGTGGCCCATTCCAAAGAGTTCCCGTAGCCCCACGGGTCGTCGGCGGTGGTCACCTCGCCGTGCCGATAGGACTTGATGACGTTCCAGATGAACGGCAGCGTCGAGGCACCGAGCACGAAGGCACCGATCGAGGAGAACGAGTTCAGGAAGGTGAAGCCGTCGGTCGGTAGATAGTCCGGATAGCGCCGCGGCATCCCCATGTTGCCCAGCCAGTGTTGCACCAGGAAGGTCAGGTGGAAGCCGACGAAGGTGGTCCAGAAATGGAGTTTGCCGAGCTTTTCGTCCAGGAATCTGCCGGTCATCTTCGGGAACCAGAAGTAGATCCCGGAATAGGTGGCGAACACGATGGTGCCGAACAGCACGTAGTGGAAATGCGCCACCACGAAATACGAGTCGGTCACATGGAAGTTCAGCGCCGGGGCGGCCAGGATGACGCCGGTCAGCCCGCCGAACAGGAAGGTGACCAGGAATCCGCAGGCGAACAGCATCGGTGTCTCGAAGGACAGCTGCCCGCGCCACATGGTGCCGATCCAGTTGACGAACTTGATGCCGGTCGGGATGGCGATCAGGAACGTCATGAAACTGAAAAATGGGAGGAGAACGGCTCCGGTGGCGAACATGTGGTGCGCCCACACTGCGGTCGACAGCGCCGCGATGCTCAGCGTGGCAAACACCATGGAGCGGTAGCCGAAGACCGGTTTGCGGGAAAACACCGGGAACACCTCGGTGACGATGCCAAAGAACGGCAGCGCGACGATGTAGACCTCGGGATGGCCGAAGAACCAGAACAGGTGTTGCCAGAGGATGGCTCCGCCGTTGGCCGGGTCGAACACGTGTGACCCGAAGTGCCGGTCGGCCTCCAGGCCCAGCAGCGCGGCGGTCAGGATCGGGAAGGCGATCAGGATCATGATCGCCGTCACCAGGATGTTCCAGGTGAAGATCGGCATCCGCCACATCGTCATCCCGGGGCAGCGCAGGCAGATGACGGTGGTGATCATGTTGACCGCGCCGAGGATGGTACCGAGGCCGGACAACACCAGACCCATGGCCCACAGATCGCCGCCAACCTGCGGCGAGTTCTGGACCGACGACAGCGGCGTGTATCCGGTCCAGCCGAACGCCGCGGCGCCGCCCGGGGTGACGAAACCGGACAGCGCGATCAACGCGCCGAACAGGTACAGCCAGTAGGACAAGGCGTTCAGCCGCGGGAACGCCACGTCCGGGGCGCCGATCTGCAACGGCAACACGAAGTTCGCGAAACCGAAGACGATCGGCGTCGCGTACAGCAGCAGCATGATCGTGCCGTGCATGGTGAACAGCTGGTTGTACTGCTCCAGGGACAGGAAGTCGAGTCCCGGCCTGGCCAGCTCGGCGCGCATCAGCAGCGCCATCAGACCGCCGATCATGAAGAAGCTGAACGACGTCACGATGTACATCACGCCCAGGACCTTCGGGTCCGTGGTCTTGAAGTACTCCAGGAACTTCGTGCCGCGCGCCGGCCGTTGCACCGGGTACGGCCGGGTCACCACGGGACGGGGAGCAACGGCGGTCACAGGTGGCCTCCCAGCAAGTTCGGTACGTCGGCTGCGGTGCATCCGGGCCGGGCCAGACCACGGTCCGGACGTGACCAGCTGAGCTTAGTCCGACAGTCCGTAGAACACCGCGTCCGGGGTGGGTGGGTTTCTCGATGGCGAACACTCCGGAGAACACGCTGCGCAGCCGGTGGTCCCCCTCGTTCGGCGGAGCCACTGTGGCCGTGCCTGCCCCTAGGCTCCGGACGATGAGCGGACTTCCGACGCGAATGTTCTTGACGATCTTGCTGGTCACCGGCCTGGCGCTGGTCGCGGTGCCGGCCCAGGCCGGTCCCGCCCAGGCACCGTCGAAGGGCGTCGAGAAGATGATCGCCGCCGCACCGGTCGGGTGGGGCCACGACCGGGGTGGATTCGACCTCGACGCGGCCACCATTCCCGACATCCAGCGGCAGTTCGCCGCGCACCGGCTCAGCTCGGTCCGGCTGACCCAGCTGTACCTGGAGCGGATCCACCGGCTCGATCCGCAGCTGCATGCGGTGATCACCCTCAATCCGTTGGCCCGGGTGCAGGCGCTGGCCGCCGATCTGCGCCGGTTGACCGGCCGGAGCCGCGGACCGCTGGACGGCATTCCGGTACTGCTGAAGGACAACATCGACACCGCGCTGCTGCGCACCACCGCGGGGTCGCGGGCGCTACTGGGCATTCCGCCGCTGCACGACGCGGCGCTGGTGTCCCGGCTGAAGGCGGCCGGCGCCGTGCTGCTGGGCAAGGCGAACCTGTCCGAGTGGGCCAACTTCCGCTCCTACACAGCCACCGGCGGTTGGTCCGGCGTCGGCGGACAGACCAACAATCCGTACGTATTGGACCGGAATCCGTCCGGATCCTCCTCCGGACCGGCGGTCGCGGTCGCGGCGGCGCTGTCCCAGGTCGCCGTCGGCACCGAGACCAACGGCTCGATCGTTTCACCCTCCGGTCAGAACGGGGTGGTCGGGATGAAACCGAGCCTCGGGCTGGTGTCCCGCACCGGAGTGGTCCCGATCACCAGCGAGCAGGACACCGCCGGACCGATCGCCCGGCATGTGGTGGATGCCGCCATCACCCTCGGCGTGTTGCAGGGCAAGGACCGGAAAGACGCTGCGACCCAACAGGTTCCGGCCGACCAACCGAACGACTACACCAGCGGACTGGCCGGCGCGGACCTCGCCGGCAAACGGATCGGAGTGTGGCGACAGGGCGGCATCGACGCCGGGACCGACGCCGTCGTCCAGCACGCCGTCGAGGTGATCCAGGCCCACGGTGGCACCGTGGTCGAGGTCGAACTCGACGCCGGTGACTCCGGTGACCTGTCGTTCAAGGCGATGAAAAGTGAGTTCGTCCGAGACCTGGCCGGCTACCTGCGGACCCGGCCGGGCCAGGAGAAGACCCTGGCGCAGCTGGTCAAGTTCAACGAGCGCGACCCGGTGGAACTCAGCAAGTTCGACCAGAGCTTGTTCCTGGAGTGTCTGACCGTGCCGCCGGCGTCCGACCCGACCATCGTCGCCGCCCGCGCCGAGGCGAAGTCGTTGGCCCGGGGCGCCATCGACCAACTGCTGACGGCGAACAAGCTGGACGCGATCATATCGCCGAGCAACTCGCCTGCCTGGAAGACGAGCTACGGCAACGGTGACGCCTTCCTGATCGGCAGCTCCGGCGCCGCCGCGGTGGCCGGCTATCCGAATCTGTCGGTGCCGGCCGGCTACGTGGGCGAGCTCCCGGTCGGGGTGAACTTCATCGGTGGGCATTGGCAGGACGCCCGCCTGCTGCAGATCGGCGCCGCCTTCGAGAATGCCGCCGATGCCCGGCACGCCCCGAAGTTCCTGCCCACCATCGGCTGACCGCCATACGGAAGTCAGCGGGTGCCGACGAGCTCCGTCAGCGTCAGAATCGGCGGATGCCGACCTTGGTGTAGGCGATGGCGAAACCGTTGCGCAGCAGGTTGCGTTCCGACGCGCCGCCAGGAACCGCACTCGTCATCGCCAGGTCGCAGCCCTCCTCGGCAGCATCGGACAGTCGGTGCGCCAGCAGCGCCGTCTGTACGCCGCGCCTTCTGGCCAACGGCATCGTCGACATGCCGGCCAAGGTCGCCAGCCCATCCCGGATCGTCAGGACGGCTGCGCCGGCAGCCTGCCCGTCGACACTCGCCAGGTACAGCTGCGTTCCAGCCGCCGCACTGAGTGCGCTGGCATACCGGTCGCTGACCAGGCGCGCCTCGACTCCGATGTTGCCGAAACCGACGGCCGACGATTCCTGCCACTGCGCGAGGCCTGCGGAGTCGACCACTTTCGACGTAACCACACCGGCCGGTGACGCGCCGGGGCACCGGCCGGCCAGCGGCTGGATCAGCACGCTGCGGAACCAACTCAGCCGATAGTCGTGGTCGGCGGTCCGCTCCAGCAGCGACCGATCCGCCCACGGACATACCTCGATCTCCCCGGCGACACCGGCCGCGGCAGACATCGTCTCGAGGATGTCGAGGTCGTCCCCGCTGACTTCGACGCCGATACCCAATCCCAGCCCGCGATTGACGTACATCCCAGGGCCGAACAGCACCAATTGCCCGCCGGCGATCGACGCCACCGCGGCACCGAGCCCGGCGTCCAGAACCGACAACTTGTGCCACAGCCGCATTGTCGAGCGCAGCAGTGTGCTCGAGCCGGGCGACCGTGCTGCCGTCGAGGTTCACCGCTCCAGAATGGCAGGGCGCACGCTCGCGGGGACTCAGCGGCCCACCGCGTAGCCCTGCATCCCGCGCGGGTTCGCGGCGGCCCGCAGCACCCGACCGTCCGCCGTTCGGGACACTGCGCTCATCCGGCCCAGCGACCAGGGGCCCGAACGCAGCACCTGGTGTCCGCGTTCGGTCAGTTCGTCGATCACCCGAGCGCCGAGTCGGTCCTCGACGATCAACTGGCCGGGGAACGCCTCCCGCGGATAGAACGAACTCGGGAAGTGGGTGGAGTGGAACGCCGGGGCGTCGATCGCCTGCTGCAGGTCCAGTCCGCCGAGCACGTGGCCCAAGAAGAAGCCGAGCTGCCACTGATCCTGCTGATCGCCGCCCGGAGTGCCGAATGCCAGTCGGCGGCCGTCTTTGTGCAACGCCAGGCTCGGACTCAGGGTGGTCCGGGGTCGCCGGCCCGGCGCCAGCGTGGCCGGCAGTCCCGGTTCCAGGGTGGTCATCTGCAGCCGGGTGCCGAGCGGGAATCCCAGTTCCGGGATCAGCGGTGAGCCGTGCAGCCAGCCGCCGCTCGGGGTGGCTGCCACCATGCTGCCGAACCGATCGACGACGCTGACGTGGCAGGTGTCGCCCTTGCTCTCGCCGCTGCTGGCCACCGTCGGCTCACCGATGGTGCCGGAGCCGCTGACCGAGCCGCTGCGATTCCAGGTGGGCAGCCGCGGCTCGCGACCGTCCGGCGAACCTGGACGCAGCTCGAGCGATGCGTTGCCGGTCAGCAGCTGCCGACGCGGGGCGTTGTAGTCCTCGGACAGCAGCACCTCCATCGGCACCCGGTCGCTGTCGGCAGGGTCTCCGTACCAGGCGTCCCGATCGGCGAAGGCCAGCTTGCCGGCCTCGGTCAGCAGGTGCACCCAATCCGCCGAGCCGGGCGTCGCCGACACCGGATCCAGTTCTGTCAGCAGCCGAAGCTGTTGCAGGAGAACGGGTCCCTGTCCCCATGGTCCGGTCTTGGCCACCGTCCAGTCGTGGAACTCGGCGGTGACGGCCTCCTCGTAGGTCGGCCGGAATGCGGCCAGGTCGTCGCCGGTGAGCAGTCCCGGATACCGCCCACCGAGGCCGTCGGCCTGTTCGGTCCGGGCGAAGGCATCGAGTTGTTCGGCGACGAACCCGCTCGACCAGGCATCGATCGCGGCGTCGATGCCGCTCTCCCTCGACCCGGTGGCGCCGGCCGCGAGTAGTCGTTGGTAAGTCTGCGCCAGCGGGTGGTTGGTCAGGAAAGTCCTGGCTGCGGCCGGCTTTCCGCCCGGCAGATACTGCGCCGCCGAGCCGGCCCATTCGGCGGCGAACAACTCGGCGACCGTCGCGATGGTCCGCTCGATGCTCGGCAGGATCGGGAAACCCGTTGTCGCGTAATGGATCGCATACTGGAGCACCTCCGCGATGGAGCGGGTTCCATGGTCACGCAGCAGGGTCAGCCAGCCAATGGTGGACCCCGGGATCGCCGCTGCCGCCAATCCCGAACCCGGCACCCGGTCCAGTCCCCTGTTGGTCATCGCCTCGACCGTGGCCGCCGCCGGTGCCGGGCCCTGGCCGCACAGCACCACCGGAACCGCGTCGTTGTGCGCGAACAGCAGCGTCATGTCACCGCCCGGACCGTTCAGGTGCGGCTCGACCACCTGCAGGGTGAATCCGGCCGCCGCCGCGGCGTCCACCGCGTTGCCGCCGGCTTCCAGTTCGGCCATCCCGGCGGCGGAGGCCAGGTAGTGGGTGGCGGAGACCATCCCGAAGCTGCCGGCGAGTTCGGGTCGGGTACTGAAGGGTGTGGTCATCCCCCAATCCTTGTCCCCCGGTCGACGACGACCGAACCCGGCACGGATTGGACCGTTTCGACCCATGACGGGGTCGGTTCGGCTCAGACCAGCACGGACCAGACGGCGATGCCGGCGGGCAGCAGGGCCAGCAGGGCCAGCACCCGACCCTGTCGATGGTCGGCCACCGGTCGGCCGGCGGCCAGCGCCGCCGTGATCCGCCGATAGCGTCGCCCGCCGTAGACCCAGCTGCCGACTGCGGTCACCAGCATCAACAGCCCGGGTAGCCGGTCCAGCACGGCGACGTCGACCCGGCCGATGTGCAGCTCCAGTGCCCCGATCACCGCCATCGCCAGCGCAGTGCGGGCCCAGGCCAGCCTGATTCGCTCGGCCTGCAGGCCGGAGTCGTGTACTCGCGGCGTCATCCCGTCGGCCGGCCCGATGCCCGACATGTCACCCGCCACTGACCAGCAGCACCACGAACACTGCCACCGCGATGGCCGCCACCCCGTAGGCCAGGATCACTGTCAGCGGCGTCGGCCGGAGTGGCTGGGCCAGCCGCATCGCACGCTCGTTGACGTACCAGCGGCGGTGGCTGGCGGCCGACAGTGCCACCGAGAGGGCGATCAGCACGCAACCGAGCACCAGCCGGATCCACCGCTCGCCCAGCGCCGGTGCCAGCTGCACCACCGCCACTCCGCCGGCGATCAGCGCCAGTGAGGTGCGGATCCAGGCCAGGAAGGTCCGCTCGTTGGCGAGGGTGAAGCGATAGTCCGGATCGGAGCCGATGTCCTGCAGCCGGCCACGCCGCGACGCCGGCAGGTCGGCGGCCGACGGGTCGGTCGGCAACGATTCGGACGTCATGGCCGATGACGGTAGCGCAGCGACGGACCTCTCGACCCCCCACTCTCGGTCAGCTGCCGACGTAGGCCGCCAGATGCTTGCCGGTCAGGGTGGAACGGTCGGCGACCAGGTCGGCGGGCGTGCCCTCGAAGACCAGCCGCCCGCCGTCATGGCCGGCGCCGGGGCCGAGATCGATGATCCAGTCGGCGTGCGCCATCACCGCCTGGTGGTGCTCGATGACGATCACCGACTTGCCGGACTCGACGAGCCGGTCGAGCAGGCCGAGCAGGTTCTCGACGTCGGCGAGATGGAGTCCGGTGGTGGGCTCGTCGAGGACATAGACCTCACCCTTTTCTGCCATCTGGGTGGCCAGCTTGATCCGCTGCCGCTCGCCGCCGGACAGCGTGGTGAGCGGCTGGCCGAGGGTCAGGTAACCGAGCCCGACGTCGGCGAGCCGGCCGAGGATCTTGTGTGCCGCCAGCGTCTGTGCGTCTCCGTCGGCGAAGAACGCCTCGGCGTCGGTCACCGACATCGCCAGCACCTCGGCGATGTTCCTGCCGGCGAGGGTGTATTCCAGCACCGAAGCCTGGAATCTCCTTCCCTCGCACTCCTCGCAGGTGGATTCGACGGTGGCCATGACGCCCAGTTCGGTGTAGATGACACCCGCGCCGTTGCAACTGGGACAGGCGCCCTCGGAGTTGGAGCTGAACAGCGCCGGCTTTACGCCGTTGGCCTTCGCGAATGCCTTGCGAATCGGCTCGAGCAGCCCGGTGTAGGTCGCCGGGTTGCTCCGCCGCGAACCGCGAATCGCACCCTGGTCGATCACCACCACACCATCCCGGCCGTCGACCGAGCCGGCGATCAGTGAGCTCTTGCCGGAACCGGCGACACCGGTGAGGACGCAGAGCACGCCGAGCGGGATGTCGACGTTCACGTCCTTGAGATTGTGTGTCGAGGCCTTCCGGACCTGCAGTGCGCCGGACGATGTGCGCACCGAGTCCTTGACCTTTGCCCGGTCGTCGAGGTGGCGACCGGTCGTGGTGTCGCTGAGTCGCAGTCCGTCGACGGTGCCTTCGAAGCAGACGGTGCCGCCACCCGAGCCGGCGCCCGGGCCGAGGTCGACGACGTGATCGCCGATCGCGATGGTCTCCGGCTTGTGTTCCACGACGAGCACGGTGTTGCCCTTGTCCCGCAGCTGCAGCAGCAGTTGATTCATCCGCTCGATGTCGTGCGGGTGCAGCCCGATCGTCGGCTCGTCGAAGACGTAGGTGACGTCGGTCAGTGACGAGCCGAGGTGTCGGATCATCTTGGTGCGCTGGGCTTCTCCCCCGGACAGGGTGCCGGCCGGCCGGTCGAGGGAGAGGTAGCCCAACCCGATCTCGGTGAAGGCGCCGAGCAGGTGACGCAGTCCGGCGAGCAACGGGGCAACAGCGGGCTCGTCGCGCTCTTTGATCCACTCGGCGAGGTCGGTGATCTGCATGGCGCAGAGGTCGGCGATGTTCTTTCCGTTGATCTTCGACGACCGGGCCTGTTCGGTCAGCCGGGTACCTTCGCACTCGGGGCAGGTCTGGAAGGTGATCGCCCGCTCGACGAACGCGCGGATATGCGGCTGCATCGCCTCGACATCCTTGGCGAGCATGGACTTCTGGATCTTCGGGACCACCCCTTCATAGGTGAGGTTGATGCCCTCGACCTTGATCTTCGTCGGCTCTTTGTAGAGCAGGTCGTGCAGCTCCTTCTTGGTGAACTTCTTGATCGGCTTGTCCATGTCGAAGCCGGCGCCGGTGAAGATGCGGCCGTACCAACCGTCCATGCTGTAGCCGGGAATGGTGAGGGCACCCTCGCCGAGCGTCTTCTCCTCGTCGTACAGGGCAGTCAGGTCGAAGTCGGACACCGAGCCCATGCCCTCGCACCGAGCACACATGCCGCCCTGGTAGACGGCGTTCTGCACCACGCTCTTGTCGACCCGGCCGCCGGCCTTCTCGGTGCTCATCACCCCGCTCGCCTTGCGCGTCGGGACGTTGAAAGAGAACGCCGTCGGCGGCCCGACGTGCGGCTTGCCGATCCGGCTGAACAGGATGCGCAGCATCGCATTGGCGTCGGTCGCGGTGCCGACGGTGGACCGTGGGTTGGCGCCCATCCGCTCCTGGTCGACGATGATCGCCGTCGTCAGCCCTTCCAGGACGTCGACATCCGGCCGGGCCAGATTCGGCATGAAACCCTGCACGAACGAGCTGTAGGTCTCGTTGATCATCCGCTGCGACTCCGCGGCGATGGTGGCGAAGACCAGCGAGCTCTTGCCCGAGCCGGAGATTCCGGTGAAGACCGTCAGCCGACGCTTCGGAATCTCGACGCTGACGTCCTTCAAGTTGTTCACCCTGGCGCCGTGCACCCGGATCAGATCGTGGCTGTCGGCAACGTGCAGCGCAGGCGACTGTGTCTTCGTGTTTCCCATGTTGTTCACGCTAGTGGCGGCTCGACGGACCGCGCTTCTCGATTCCTGATCGGTCGGCCACCGACCTCTGGTACCCCTGGGAAACCACGAAGGACCGGACGATGATTCCGTCCGGTCCTTCGACCACGGGTGGAGCTGAGGGGACTCGAACCCCTGACCCCCACACTGCCAGTGTGGTGCGCTACCAGCTGCGCCACAGCCCCGGGTGACTGCCCGAAAAGGTTACCAAGACGCGCCACCGGGCTCCTAATCGATGCCGGGTCCACCACCGGCCGTTGCGTCAGCGGGGTTTCGGCCGGTTCGGTCTACCGGGTCCGCCGCCGCGACGCTTTCGCCGCCAGGACCGTCTTGCTCATCACGCAGTTGCCCTGGCCCTTGGGCCGGTCGTAGCTGAACCCGAGCTGCTCGTACATCGTCCGGGTGGCGTTGTAGAGGAATGACGCCGACGTCTTCTTGTCCGGCGGCAGGTCGTGCGGGTAGGACTCGACCAGGCCGCCGCCGGCCGCGGCGATCAACCCGAGCGCGCCCCGAACCGCGACCGCGGCCATCCCCTTGCGACGGTATCGGCGATCCACGAACAGGCAGGTGATCCGGTAGTCCGGTATCCGGGTGACCGTCTGTTCCCATTCCTTGCGGTGATGGATATTCGGCAGTTCATCGACCGGCCCGTACTCGGCCCAGGCGACCGCGACGTCACCGTCGAAGACCAGCGCCGCGTGCGCACGGCCCTCGTTGACCATCAGTTGTTTGAACGCCCGGTTGCCGAGCGCCTTGCGCTCGGGAGGATCCGGATAGCAGTGGAAGTGGGCGCACCAGCAGCCGCCCCACACCCCGTTGTGTCGCTCGGCCAGATCCGCGAACGCATCCCAGGTCTGCGGCCCGAGCGGTTCGATCCGGTAGCCGTCCACACTCGCCTCGACTGTGCTCATCCGGCGACGATAGAGGACTTTGCGGACGATCGGCGGCCGGAATTCAGATCGGGCGACGAGCGCGATCGGGGTCTGGTGGGACCGACCGGGTCAACCGACGAGCTCGGTCAACCACTTCACGTTGTTGGTGGCCAGTGGCTTGCCGTCCCGCAACACGGTCGGGGTCTGCACGCCGCCGGTCGCCGCCTGCACCGCGGCAGTCGCGGTCTGGGCGTTCGCCGTCGCCGCTGCCACGTACTTGCCGGCCGCGATGGAGGCCTTCACCGACTCCGGCACACCGGTCTTCACCGCCAGGTCGGCCAACTGGGCGTTGGTCAGGTCGGCGGCGGCACCCTCGACCGGCTGGGTCCCCTCGGCGAACAGGGCGGAATGGAACTTCAAGACGAGTCCGGGCTGATCGCCGGCCTCGGTGGCGACCGCCAGCAGCGCGGCCGACGCCCGGGTCGAGTAGTCCTTGGACGCCGATCTTTCGTTCAGGAAGTTCAGCATGTGCAGGTTGACCTTGATCTTGCCCTCGTCGGCGTACTGGGCGATCTGCTGTCCGTACTGTTTCTCAAACCCACCGCAGATCGGGCACAACCCGTCCTCGAACACCTCGATGGTGATCGGCGGATTGCCCTTGGCAACGCTGATCACCCCGGCCGCCACGGTGGCCGTCGACGCCTTGGCGTCGCCGTAGCCGTCGCCCTGGACGGCCGAGTTCTTCTTGTTGATCACCAGACCGACGATCACCACGGCCGCGATCAACACCACGGCGACACCACCGATGATCATCTGGGTGCGGTTCGAGTTGGCCGAAGTGGCCGAGCGGGCCGCGGCCACCGATTGTCGGCCGGACTTCCCGGTCGGACGACCGGTCGTCCGCGGCCCACTGGTGGCCGGCCGGCCGCCGGGGTTGGCCGCCGGTTTGGCGGCCGGCTTGCTCGCCGGTGTGGTGGCGGCGGTCGGACGGGACTTGTTCGAGGGGCGCTTGGCCACCGGCTTCTCCTGGTCGATCTGCCGGTACCACCGGCCGGGCTGGGGTGATGTGGTCGTCCACTGTTCCTGCTGAATCACTGCGCTTGTTCGACCACTATGCCTGGTCGACGTGTGGGTCCCGGGAGAGTCCGGCAGCCCAGCCGTCCACCGACAGTGCGCTCCGAGGCCGCCAGATCAGATACCCGGCCAGCACCAGCAGGCCGACGTCTCGCACGATCTCCGAGACGTACTGGGTCTGCCCGGACGCCACCTGTCCGCCGCCACCGAAGCAGCCGCAGTCGATCGTCAGACCGCGGGCCGCCGCCGAGATCACCCCACCGATGAACACCAGCAGTAGGGCCGCGCTGCCCGCCGCGGCGAGCCTGGTCGCCAAGCCCAGCAACAGCAACAGACCCAGCGCGATCTCCAGGTACGGAAGTACCGCCGCCACTTCTCGGACGGCGCCCTCCGGCAACAGTCGGTAGGCCCGGACCGCGACGACGGTCTCCAACGGGTCGGCGGCCTTGGCGATTCCGGAGGTGAACCACACCGCCGCCACGCCGAGCCTGGCCAGCAGACCGAGCCAGTTCAACACCACGACCCGCCGACCGTCACCGGTCTCGAGCACGCCGTTCATCCCTCGACGATAACCAGCGGGCCGCCGGCGTCAGGTCTTGGCAACGATGTCGAGCACCACGGCCAGCGACGGTGATTGCCCTTGCTGGGTGGTGCTCTTCGGGATCAGCAGCAGCACCCGGCTGCCGATCGGCACCCCGGCCAGCCCGGCGAACGGCGAATCCTTGGTCACCTGGACCTGTTGCGGGCCGGATCCGCCGCCGGCCGCCTGCGCCGCCGGATCGGTGGTCGGCCAGGTGCTACCGGCCGGCTGACCGTCCCAGCTGACGGCCTGGTACTGCACCAACAACTGATCGTCGGCAGCCACCTTGGCGCCGGTGCCGGTGGCCACCGGCAGGGTCTGCGCCTTGGTCGGCTCGGCCGTCCCGGTGGCGATCTTGACCGTCGGCTGCTGGCCCGGCTTGCCGCCCACGGCCGGCGCAGTCTTCGGCAGCGCGACCGCCTTGGCGTCGGCCTGCCCGCCCCGGTCCTTGGAGACCGAGTCGACGATGTCGATGATGAAGACGATGGTGTCGCTGCCCTTGATCCCGGCATCCGGATTTCCGGCGGAGGTGTAGCCATCGGCCGGCGGCAGGCTCAACAGCACCCGGCTGCCCACCTTGGTGCCGACCAGTCCGACGTTCCAGCCGGGCACCACCTTGCCCAGCTGGAAGGCGGTGGTCTTCTTCCGGTCGTAGGAGTTGTCGAAGACCTTTCCGTTCCAGATCTGACCGAGGTAGTGGGTGATCAGCCAGTCGCCGGCCTTGATCTCGGCGCCGGTACCGGCACTCAGGATCTGCCGCTGCAGGCTGGGCGGCGCGGGGGTCTTCGGAAAGGTGAAGGCCGGTTTCTCACCGAACTTGCCGGAGGCCGCCGGAAGTTGGTCGGCGGGCACCGGGCTGGCCACCACGGTCTCCGGTGGCACGGTCGGTCCTGGCATCGGCGCCTCGGAGGACGCCGGCGCGGTTTCGGAACCACTGACCCCAGCGGACGGATCCACCGAGCCGGACGCCGACGTGCCGGTTCCGGAACCGGTGGTGGAGTTGGTACCGCAGCCGGCAAGCAACAGCACCGGGACGGCCAGGGCCAAGGCGGCGACGCGGAGACGCATGAGTGAGCAGTCCTTATTGTCGGCAAGAATCTCGATGAACACGGCGGTGCCCGTCAGCCGAACCGTGCAGCCCCGGGAACCCTGCCACCCTACGCAGATCATTTGTGGACTCGGGCCATACCCTTGTCCGGTGGCCACCAACACTCGCGTCTTCGTCGCTCGATTGAGCGGTCTGCCGGTGTTCGGTCCCAGCGGCGAATCGATCGGCAGGGTGCGGGACGTGGTGGCCGCGCTGCGGCTGGATCGACGGCCGCCGCGGGTGCTGGGCATCGTCGTCGACCTGCCCAACCGCCGACCCATTTTTGTGCCGATGCTCCGGGTGGCCACCATCGAGGCGCATGCGGTCGCGCTGGCCACCGGACAGGTCAGTCTGCGTCGATTCGAGCAACGGCCGACCGAGATCTTGGCACTGGGCCAGTTGGTCGGCGCCAAGGTTCGGGTGGCCACCACCCAGTCCACCGCGACCATCGCCGATGCCGGTATCGAGCAGGGCCGTACCCGGGACTGGGTGATCACCCGGCTGGCGGTCCGCGAACGTGGTCGGCTGGCCCGCCGGGCCCCGGTCCAGGTGCTCAACTGGACCGACGTCCGGGGCACCGGCGTCACCGAACTGACCGGCGGCAAGGTCACCGACACCCATCAACTGTTGATGTCGTTCGAGGGTCTGCGGGCGGCCGACGCCGCCACCGTGCTGCGGGAAATGCCTGCGCAGAGTCGGTACGACCTGGCCGAGGTGCTGCCGGACGAGCGGCTGGCCGAGATGCTCGAGGAACTCCCGCAGGACGACCAGAAGGATCTGCTGGGGCACCTGCACGAGGACCGGGCCGCCGACGTGCTGGAGGCGATGGACCCCGATGACGCCGCCGATCTGCTCGCCGAGCTGGCCCCCGGTGTGCAGGCCCGGCTGCTGGAACTGATGGAGCCCGAGGAATCGGCGCCGGTCCGTCGGTTGCTGCAGTACTCCTTCGACACCGCCGGCGGACTGATGACGCCGGAGCCGATCATCCTCATCCCGGACGCCACCGTCGCCGAGGCGCTGGCCAGGATCCGGTCACCCGAGCACACCCCGGCACTGGCGTCGATGGTGTTCGTGGTCCGACCGCCACAGTCGACGCCGACCGGCCGGTACCTGGGTTCGGTGCACACCCAGCGCCTGCTCCGGGAACCGCCGTTCGAGCTGGTAGCCGGGGTGCTGGACAGCGACATGGCCCGGCTGTCGCCGGATGCCTCACTGCCGGAGGTCACCCGCTACTTCGCCACCTACAACCTGGTGTGCGCCCCGGTGGTGGACGATGACGAACATCTGTTGGGCGCCGTCACCGTCGACGATGTGCTGGATCATCTGCTCCCCGGCAACTGGCGGGAACAGGGACTCAGCGAGATGGTGGCATCGGACGCCGATTCGGTCTGACAACTCCGCAGTACCGCACGACCAGCACCCGAGGAGCGACCGATGACCAAGCCCGTGTCTCGCAACAACCTGAGCGACCCCTACGTCAAGACCAGCCTGGTTCCCCGGTTCAGCATCGACCGGGAAACCTTCGGCGTGGTCTCCGAACGGTTCGCCCGATATCTGGGCACCTCGACCTTCATCATGCAGATGAGCGTGTTCCTGATCGCCTGGTTCCTGTGGAACACGCTGGCGCCGGAGCACCTGCGGTTCGACGCCTACCCGTTCCAGTTCATGACGTTGCTGCTCAGCCTGCAGGCGTCCTACGCCGCGCCGCTGATCCTGTTGGCGCAGAACCGGCAGGACGACCGGGATCGGGTCTCGATGGAGGAGGACCGGTCGCGGGCGAACCAGACCAAAGAGGACACCGAGTACCTGGCCAGGGAACTCGCCGCGCTGCGGATGAAGGTCGGTGACGTCGCCACCCGGGATTATCTGCGCGGCGAGATCGACCGGCTGCGCAGCGATGTCGCGGACCTGACCACTGCGCTGCGGGAGGCCGGAGCGATCGGTGCCGCCCCGTCCCCGGCGAAGAGCGGCCGGACGAAGTCCAAGCCGAAGAAGGAGAAGCAGGACAAGGAGCCGATCGGCTGAGCGGCCCCGAGGGTCGGTCAGTGGTTCGATGCCGGAACGGTGGTGGCCCGGGTCAGCGCGTGCGACATGGCCGAGCCGGCTTCCGGGTTGAGTCCGTTCAGTACGTCCACCAGCTTGCGTTCCTCGTAGTCGAAATGCGATTCGAGGATCGCCGTCAGCCCGTCGATCTCGCCGCGCACTTCTCGGGCGATCACCGGATCGCCGACCCGATCCGCGTCCAGCCGATCAACGGCGGTGGCCAGCCGCCGCAAAATGTCGGCGACCATGTGATGGTCCTGGAACAGCAGTTCGAGGACCGGCCGAAGTGCCAGAAACTGTTGCGACAGAGCAGGAAACACCTCGTCGTCCTCGGCCGAATGGTGCTCGCCGAGGGCGTTGCAGAACGTCAGACAGTGAGCCCGCAGATCCTTCGGCCGAGGACCGGAACCGAGCACCGCGGCCTCGACATCGGTCCGAACAGCGACCAATTCGCGGCGGAGCCACTGATGAACATCGATCAGTTGACGACCGAATGCGATCAATCTGGCGGTCGGATCGGAGGTGGGTGCCATGAAAACCTGATGCTAGTCGACGATGTCCGTTTTCCCACTATTGCCGCAGTTCGATTCCATCCCGCTGTCGGAGGCTGCGGTCCGTCTGAACCGGCGAAGTCAGCGGCAGAGGCTTTACGAGCTGCTCGAGATGCGTCCGGATCAGCCCGTCGACGCCTGGCTGTTGAGCGAGCCTGCCGGACGGGCTGGTGAACTACCAGGGCGGACGCCGGCAGGGGTCACCCCGGGTTCCACTGGTGCGCGGTCGTCCGGCCGTGGTTGGCTGCCCCCATGACCTGGCAGACGCATCCGGTCACCCCGGACCGATTCGACGACTTCGCCGACGTCATCAATCCAAACCGCCGGCCAAACCACTGCTGGTGTCTGTCACATCGGTTGCGGGCCAAGGACATCGAGGAACTCGGCAAGGGAAGTCGCGAACAGGCGATGCGGACGCTGTGTGAGGACGAGCACCCTCCCGGTGTTCTCACCTATCTCGATGACCTACCGGTCGGCTGGTGCAACATCGGTGCGCGGTCGAGCATCCCGCGGCTGGCACATTCCCGGCTCATCCGCCCCGTCGACGACGTGCCGGTGTGGAGCATCATCTGCGTAGTGGTCCGAGCCGGTCATCGCAGGAAGGGTGTCTCGACGCAGCTTCTCGAAGGCGCGGTCGGCTATGCCGCGGACAGCGGGGCACCGGCGGTCGAGGCGTACCCCGTCGATCCGCCCGGCCGGATGGACACCACAATGGCGTTCGTCGGAACCCGGTCGATGTTCGAGCGTGTCGGCTTCCGGGTGGTCGGCAGCACCGATGCCAAGGCCTCATCGCTGCCCCGGCTGGTGATGCGGCGGGACCTGACCGGCTGACTGCACACCACCGATTGCTGGGGCCGATGCGGACACAGAATGCCTCGCAGGAGGCCGTCGGACTTTCGTCGATACCGTGCTCATCCGAAGGCGATCATCGGCAACACGTTCTCCAGATGCGCTGGACCCTGCACGACTCGACGCAACCGTTGCAGTGGGTGCTCCGGCCCCTGCGGGTTGCCGTGCTCCGGAGGAAATAGCAGCAGATGTCGCACCGTATAGGCGAGTTCGATCAGCCACACCCTGTTCACCAGGTCGGGGCCGGCGAAAGCGTCCGGGTGCGCCGCCGCCAGCCAGCCGAGCCTGCGCCGTGCGTCGGCCATCTGTCGGGAGTAGGGACCACGGGGCAGGAACGGCTCGATCTCCATCTCGGGGCTCCCCAATCGCGCCCACTCCAGATCGAGCAGAGCGACGATGCCGTCATTCCAGAGCACGTTCATCGGGTGCGCGTCGCCATGCACCACCACGCCACCGGCACGGGCGGCCAGCGCCCGTTCCCCGACCGGATCCAGCGGCTCCAAACGATCGAGCAGTGCGGCTACCGCGTCGATCAGCGCTGGTTCGACACCGGGCAGGTTCGACGCCGGTGCGAGCAGGAATCGGGTGCGCTGCACCGGAAGTGGATTCAGGTCGGCGCCGAGCACAGCATCCAGTGTCGGGGTCTCGACCGAGCGGGGCCGGTCAAGCAACTCGCGCACCTCGGCCGGGAAAGCGTGGGCGTTCAGCACGGACAGCAGCGTGCCGAGCTGACTGATCGCGGCCCGCTGCTGCTGCCGATCCAGGTCCGACCACACCGCTCCGAGGGAGACGCCGTCCACCACGGCGGTCAGCTGCCAGGCCAGTTCGTCGACGCGTCCGGTGCCCAGCAGCCGTGGAACGGGGACGGTCGCCGGCATGGCTCCGAGCACCGCGGCTTCGCGGTCGACTCGCGACCGATCGCCCCGCCAGCAGACCCGCAGGACGGTGTCACCGATCCGCCAGGCGTCGTTGGACTCACTGGCCAACAGCACCGGGATCCCACCGGTCCGCCCGACCGCCGGCAGCACCCGACGCAGCCGCTGCACCCTGTCGTAGTCCATCACCACCGGGTCAGCCTGCCTCAGCACGACCCGCCGGCTGGCATCAATATCCGGTCGGCCGACGTCGTGTGAACCGCCCATCAGAGCGTCCGCGAGGGTGACCTGAGGAACCTTGGGCTCAGAGTCTCATCCCCCGGGAATGCATCAGCGGGGCCCCAATAATGCTGGGGCCCCGCTGATCCGCTGTGGAGGTGGCGGGAATCGAACCCGCGTCCAACGGTGTGTTGTGAGTCATTCTCCGGGCGCAGTCCGCTAGGTCTCTACTCGGCCCCATCGGTCACGCGAACAAGCCGATGTGACAGGCCCAGCCACTGTTTGTTGTCCCAGTCGAGCCCGTGACCGGCTCGACTGGTGATCCTCCTTGTCGGCGCCAGGGTCCGGGACGGAGGAACTCCCGGTCTGACGGAGTCGCTACTCGCTCAGGCGGCGAGGGCGAACTCGCGCTGACTGTTGTCGGCGCTTAATTGTTTTGCAACGGATGGTTAACGAGATCATCGTTGCCTTCCTCGGCCCGCTTCTCCTCACTCGACAGCCGCTGTCGAGACCAATCACCCCCAAGGGTGGAACTGCTCTCCACAGATACTGCTGATACCACCCGGTCAGTCTACCCGGGATTCGCCCGGTCCCGGATCCATTTGCCGCCAACACGGCCGACCGGAATCCACCGACCCGCGTCAGCCGGGCATGCCCTTCGCCCGGCGGCCGGCGAACCGGGCGATCTCTCGGTCGGCGTCCCGGGCGGCCATCGTCTGGCGTTTGTCGTACTGCTTCTTGCCCCGGCCCATGGCCAGTTCGACCTTGACCTTGCCCTCCAGGAAGTACAGGGCCAGCGGGATCAGTGCCAGACCACCGCTGGCTTCGCGCATCTTGTTCGCCAGTTTGTCGATCTCGGCCCGGTGCAGCAGCAGCTTGCGCGGCCGGCGGACCGCATGGTTGGTCCAGGTGCCCTCGGCATACTCGGCGATGTGCACGCCGCGCAGCCACACTTCGTCATCGGAGATGGTGGCGTACCCGTCGAGCAACGACGCCCGCCCGGCCCGTAACGACTTCACCTCGGTACCGGTCAGCGAAATGCCGGCTTCGTAGGTGTCGAGGATCTCGTAGTCGTGTCTGGCCTTCTTGTTCGAGGCGATCAGTTGACGCCCGAGCGGTTTCCCGGTCTTGGCAGCTGCAGGTTTCTTGGACATGGCTGACCAAGATTACCGGCCGACCGCCACCCCATTCCGCCGTTGCTAGGTGCGGACGTATGCGCGCAACGTGAGGTAGGCCGACACGGCGGCCAGGATCACTCCGGAACCGACCAGGATTGGTCCCACCAGCAGGAAATCGCTGCTGGTGATGCCCGGCAGCACCCCGGTCGCCATCACCGACCCGAGTGCCTTGTCGACGAACCAGAACTTCGCGGCGACCAACCCGCCGATCGCCAACACCGACCCGATCACCCCGGCCACCACCGCTTCGATGACGAACGGCATCTGGGTGCGCCACCTGCTGGCGCCGACCAATCGCATGATCGACGTCTCGGTGCGCCTGGTGAACGCGGCGATCTGCACCATGTTGGAGATCAACAGCAGCGCGGCAATGGCCTGCACCAGGGCGATGGCCAGCGTGGCATTGCGGACACCATTAAGCACCGAGAACACCCGGTTCAACAGCTCCCGCTGGTCGCTGACCGAACGCACTCCCTCGGCGCTACCGAACTGCTCGGAGATGATGGAAATCTTCGCCGGATCCTTCAGCCGCACCCGCAGAAAGGACGGCAGCGTGTCCTGCTTGACGATCTCGCGCATTTCCTTCTGACCGGCATAGCGCCGGTTGTACTCGGCGTATGCGTCGGCCTGGCTGTGGTACTCCACCGACTCGATGTCCGGGTTGCCCTGCATCGAGTCTTTCAGGGTCAGGCAGATCGTCCGGCAGTCCTTGTCACCCTTGGACACCTCCGGGGTCAGGAACACGTCGACCTGCACCCGGTCGCCATAGAGCTCCTGGGCGTGTGCCGTCATCCGAGCAACCAGGATGCCGCCGCCGAGCAGCCCCAACGAGATCGCGGTGGTCAGGATCATCGCGATCGTCATGGTGATGTTCCGCCGCAGGCCCGTGCGGACCTCGCTGAACACGAATCCGGCTCGCATGTGTGCCCTCTCGCGGGTGTTGAGTCACCGGCCTGGCGCCGATGACGACTGGTGCTCGTCGATGCGTTCGGTCTGGCCCTGCTCGTCCAGCAGCCCGGTAGGTGCCTGCGGCCAGAGTCTCAGATGCTGACCGTCAGGTCAGCGGCCCACGCCGTAGACGCCGCGATCCTCGTCGCGGACCACCTTGCCCAGATTCAGTTCGATGACCCGACGACGCATGGCGTCCACGATGGTGTTGTCGTGAGTGGCCATCAGCACGGTGGTGCCGGTCCGGTTGATCCGTTCCAGCAGCATCATGATGTCGGCACTGGTGTCCGGATCCAGGTTGCCGGTCGGTTCGTCGGCCAGCAGCAGCAACGGCCGGTTGACGAACGCCCTGGCAATCGCCACCCGTTGCTGCTCGCCACCGGACAGCTCGTGCGGCATCCGGTTGGCCTTGCCCTCCAGCCCCACCAGTTCCAACACCTCGGGGACGGTCCGGCGGATCACTGCCCGCGGCCGACCCAGCACTTCCAGCGCAAAACCGATGTTCTGCGAGACGTTCTTGTTGGTGAGCAGCCGGAAGTCCTGGAACACGCAGCCGAGACGACGTCGATGGCCGGCCACCTTGGACCGGCGGATCTTGGTCAGATCGCTGCCGGCCACCGTCACCCCACCGCTCTCCGGCGCTTCTTCGCGAAGCAGCAACCGCAGCAGGGTCGACTTGCCGGACCCTGACGGACCGATGCAGAAGACGAACTCGCCCTTCTCGACGTCGATGGTGACGTCGTCCAGAGCAGGCCGGGTCGAGGTCTTGTAACTCTTGGACACATGGGACAGATGAATCACGAGGGCACACTCTACCGGCGGGAACCGTTATCTCTGGGTGACCTCACCGCGCATCGGGCGGCGAATCCGGTCGCAGCGCCTCGATGACAGTGGCGTGCAGCACACCGTTGGTGGCGACCGCACTGGCCGCCGCCGGGCCGCTCGGCGCACCGTCGAGCTCGGTCAGTCGGCCACCGGCCTCGGTCACCACCGGAACCAGCGCCGCGACGTCCCACACGCTCAGATCAGGCTCAGCCGCCACATCCGCGGCGCCCTCGGCGACCAGCATGTACGGATAGAAATCGCCGAACCCGCGGGTCCGCCAGCACCGCTGCGCCAGCGCTCGGAACTGCGGTCCTCGGCCGGCCACCTCCCACTCGGCATGGTCGGAATACACCAGCGAGGCAGCCGAGAGATCTGTCACTCCGGACACCTGCAGTCGGCGCGGCGCACCGCCGTTGAAGGCGGTGTGGGCACCCATTGCGGTAGCCGCCCACCAGCGACGGGCCAGCGCCGGCGCGCTGACGACACCGACCACCTGCTGCTCGCCAACCGGCCGGGCGCCGTCGACCAACGCGATCAGGGTGGCCCAGACCGGTACCCCGCGGACGAAGTTCTTGGTGCCGTCGATCGGGTCGATCACCCAGCGACGAACGGCATCGGGCAAGGTGTCGCCGTACTCCTCGCCCAGCACGCTGTCCCGCGGCCGAGCTGCCGCCAGGATCTCCCGGATCGCCCGCTCGACCGCCAGGTCGGCATCGGACACCGGCGTCAGATCGGGTTTGCGATCGACCCGCAGGTCGGCGGCACCGAATCGCGGCAGGCTGATCGCGTCGGCGGCGTCCGCCAGTCGCAGCGCCAATGCCAAGTCGTCGGCATCCTCGGCAGGCACCGGGTGCTACCGCTCGCCGTCGACAGCATCGCTCGCCGGACAGGCGACGGCTGGCACCCGTGCGATGTGGTTGAACTCGTTGTACACGAACGCTTTTCCGGCGATCCGCGGGAACGGGAAGGAGTACTGCTTCACCGGTTCGAGGCCCAGATCGCGGTCCAGCTCAAGCAGGGTCCGCTGATCGGTGAAGGCGACGTGCGTCGGATCCGAGGCATAGCCGCGTTCCTGCGGAGTGATGAATACGATCCGGCCGCCAGGCCGCACCAGTGGCAGGTAACTGCGCATCACCGTGCGGGCCTCGTCGGGGGTGAGGTGTTCGATCAGATGCGCGGCCAGGATGGCGTCGTAGCAGGCCCGCGCCGACAGCTGCGGATCGGCGAAGAACTCCTCCGTGGTGTACGCCCGGCAGCCGCGATCCCTGGCCGCCTGCACCAGATGGGCGTTGTGGTCCACCCCGATCGAGCCGGCCGGCAGGTAGCTCAGGTTGCGGCCGTTGCCGCAGCCGACGTCCAGCGTCCGGCCCAACTTCATCCGCCGGATGTTGGCCCGGTACGGGGCCTGCACGTTCAGTACTTTCTTCCAGCGCTTGTTCTGCAGCCGATTGAGCCGGTCGGCGTAGTCGACGTCGGCGGTCGCCGCACCAGGCCGATCGTCCGGTCGATCCGTGGTCTCGTCCCGGGAAGCGTCAGCCATGACGTCGATCATGTCAGGCGGCGCGGGCAGATCAGCCAGCGGCGTGGGTCAGGGCCGCAGCCTCGGCGGCCCGCTCGGCCGGCGTCATCGTCAGCCGGATCTGTTCGCCGATCTGCTCCAGCGACAGGTACGCCCACCGACCGTCCGGACTGACGGACTGCACCGGCCCGGTGTAGGTGGCCAACTGTTCCTCCAACAACCGACCCCGGTCGTCGGTGGCGAACCGGTCGACGAGGATTCCGGCGAAACCGATCACCGCCAGATCGCGGGTCATGTTCCGGGTCGACTCCGCCGTCACCAGCTCCGGCCAATCGGTCTGCGGCCGACCCTTGATGCCACCGGCCGACCAGCGCAGAGTCGTGGAGTTCATGAACGGCCGCAGCTGATCGCTCTCGGTGGTGCCGTTGATCAGCTGTGATTCCGGGAACTGTCGGTACGGCAGCTGGAAAATCGCCGAGCCCGGCGGCAGATTCGCCTCCAGCCCGCCGAAATAGGTCTGGTCGGAGTGGAAGGCGGCGGCCTCGTCCTGACTCGGCACCGCGCCGGACAGCGATTGATCAACCACTCCCAGCACCAACACGGCGGCGGTCACCACGGCAGGAATGGCCCGTTGCGCGCGTTCGGCCCGAGGTGACCAGCGACCCGGCTGCGTTCGGGTGCCCGACCGGCCGGCGAACCGCCGGGCGATCCTGGCCAGCACCACCTCGATCGCCAGTCCGAGTCCGGCCAACGCCAGCAGCGCAAGGTAGATGGACATCCGGTTCCAGCCGCGGATACCGACGATAGCCAGCGAGGCGAACAGGCCGAGCCCACCGGTGGTTGACAGCAGGAACGCCACCCAGGTGACGGCGGACAGCTGGGCAACCGTGTCGCCGCGGCCGCCGGGTTTCGGCGCGCGGGCGATCCGCCGGGAGTTCACCATCGCGCTCAGCCCGAACATCAACAGCAGCAGAAAGCCGATGGTCGCCATGGTGCCCAGCGCCGGGTACTCGGCGGCCGGCGGGTAGCGGTTGTCGAACCAGCTGCGCAGATCTGCGAATGGACCGAACGGGTGACCCGGCGGCGGCATCACCAGTTGACCGAACCGCAACCCGTAGACCAGCGAGTCCTCCGGTACCCGCTCGAAGGCGGCGCTGTCGGAGCCGTACCGCAGCGAGTAGATCAGGTCGGGTATCAGCGCGACCGCGTAGAACCCGGCCAGCACGATGCCGCACATGATCGCGCCGCGGAACCTACGCCAGTCCCGGGTCCGGGCCACCGCCAGTACAGCGGCGGCAGCGAGCAGGAAGCCGAAGAAGATCGCGTAGTAGACGCCGTCCCAAATGAGCAGTGCAACGATCAGCACGGTGCAGGCGCTGCGGCCGGTGAGTATCGAGGAGATCCGTCCGACGCCGAGCCGCAGACCCCACAACGGTTGCCCGCGAGCAGCTTTGATCACCAGCGCCAGCGCCGGCGGCACCATGTAGTACGCCGACAGGAACAGATGCAGTTCGTTGCGGATGAAGTGGTACGGCGCCACTGCGAACAGCACGGCCATCACCACGGTCGTCATCGGGGCCAGCCCGCAGACTCGGAGGAACCAGACAGCGGTGGCCGCGCACAACAGGAACGTCAGCAGGTAGTAGCCGTTGAAGGAGTGGACCCAGTTGTCGGTGAACAGACCCAGGAACTTCGCCATCGCCGGGTGCAGATCGTCGGAGAACGGGTAGTCGTGGTAGTGCTGGCCGTAGGGGAATCCCAATCGCGGTTGGCTTTCGTACCAACCGGTTTCCAGGGTGGTCTTGAAATGCGCGGCCGACCCGATGGCATCACTGGTGTAGTAGAACGGCGCCGACCAGTCGACCGACCACAGCTGCATGATCAGCGTCAGCGCGGCCGCGGTCAACGCTACCGCGGCGACATACAGCCGCAACTCCGCCGTCCGGTACCACTGCCAGACGGTGCGGCGCGGCACTGCTGGACCGTCGGGAACCGCTGCGGCCGAACCGGTTTCGGTCGCGCCGGAATCCTGTTCGGTGGTGTCCGGTTCGGTGCTGTCGGTGGTGTCGTGCGTGGGTGTCTGCTCAGCCGGCAAGTTGAATCCTCCGGAACAGGTCCTCCGAGGTCGCGGCGATGCCGGCCGGGAGTGCGGTCATCGCCCGATGGTCCAGCTCGGGCCAGACGACGGACCGGACCCGCAGATCACTCGCCTGGTAGCGGGCGGTCGCCGAGGTGCCGAGGACGACCTGCGGGCTGCGTTTGAACACCCGGCGGAACTCACCGAGCAACGCGCCGATGGTGACGCCCTGGTGCGAGCCGAGGATCTTCGTGACGACCCGACTTCCACTACCGGTGACGCCGCCGGCGCCGGCCAAGGCCGACCGGATCATGTCGGCGCAGTCGTCGACGTACAGGTAGTCGCGGATGGTGTCCAGGGAGACGTAGATGGTGATCGGTTCCCGGGTCAGCTGGGCCCGGCACAGGTGCGAGATCAGTCCCTGTGGCTTGGCCAGGTTCTGCCCGGGCCCGTACAGGTTGGTGATCCGGCCGATCACCACCGGAACGCCGGTGCTGTCGGCGAACCGGTGGGCGACCTGCTCCCCGGCCAGCTTGGCGCGGCCGTACGCCGAGGTGGGCTCCGGCGGATCGTCTTCGGTGAACGGCGACGCGGCCGACCCGGCGTACACCCCGCCGACCGAGGAAGCGATGAAGACAGCGCCGGACTTCGGGTCGGATCCGGTGTCGGCGAGCTGGTCGGCCAGTGCGTCCAGCACGGCGGTCAACGCGGCGACCTCGTCCTGCAGGGCGGCATCGGTGGTCCCGGTGACGCCGGCCCCGGCACACCAGGCGACCCGCCAGCGGCCGCCGGTCGACTCCGCCCGGTCCAACAATTCCCGGGCGCCGAGCCGCAGGGCGTCACGGGCGATGCTCGGCTGGTCCCACGGGATGACCGACGGGTTGGCCAACGAGCCGCCGTCAGCCGCCAGGTTGCGACTGAGCGCGCTGCCGAGCAGGCCGCCGGCACCGATCACCCAGGTGACGTCCTGCCCCCCGTGCTTGCTCATCGGTTGATCCGGTCCCGACCGGTGCTGTGCGCATGCTTCGTCGGTGGGGTGCGGTCGTCGGTGACGGGACCGGGCGACGGCGGTGCTGGCGGTGCCGGCCGGGGGGTGGTCGCGGCGCCGGGGGTGACCGTCCGCCGACCGAGCGGACCGGCCGCCGAATCACTGATGATCAGGTACAGCGGCTTACCCATCGCCATGTTGACGGTGACCCCGATGTACTCGGCGATCACCCCAAGCGAGAACAGGATGGCGCCGCTGCACAACAAGACGGCGGCCATCAGCGAGGGCCAGCCTTGCGGAGTGTTCAGGTCGAAGAACAACCGGGCGATCACCAGATAGAGGGCCAGCACCAGTCCGCCGACGGCGGACATCACGCCGAGCAGGCTGACGATCCGCAGCCCGCGGGTGCCGCTGGAGATCACCATCCGCCAGAAGTGCGAGCTCAACGACCGATAGGAATAGCCGGACGGCCGGTCGCCCTCATCGCGCAGTTCGACCGGGCAGGTGACGATCCGCCGGGCCACCCAGCTCATCGCCACATCGAGATAGGCGCCGGCGCCGGCATAGGCGGCGACACTGCGGCCCACCTCGCCCAACACCAAGCGGAAGCTGTGGAAATCGCGGGCCGACCTGGTGCCGGCGGAGGCGACGATCATCCGTTTCGCCACCTTGGACGCCAGGTTGCGGACGGCGCCGTGCGGCGGCGCATTGACCGGTCGGGCGTAGACCAGGTCGGCCTGCTCGGCCATTGCGACGTCCAGCATCGGGGCGATAGCGGCCGGATCGTGCTGGCCGTCCTCGTCCATGGTGACGATCCAGTCGCCGCCGCTGGACGCCATCCCGGCCAGCGTCGCCGGGTGTTGGCCGTAGTTCCGGCTGAGCCAGACGGCGCGGACGTTCGAATATCGATGGGCCAGCTCGCGAATCACCGTGGCCGAGTTGTCCGGTCCGTTGTCGTGGACCAGCAAGATCTCGGCCACCTTCACCCGATGACCGGCCGGTGTGCAGAACTCCTGGGCCAGCAGCGCGAGCTCCGCGAGCAGGCCGGGGAGCGTACTCGCGCCCTGGTAGACCGGGATCACCACGGAAACGGCATGCGGCGGCACCGGAATCGGTTCCGTCATTCGTTCAGCCTATCGAACGTGACCCGCCGATCGGTCCGATCTGCGACGCTTGGGTCGGCCGGTTCGGTCCTGCGGTACCGGAGCCACAGATAGACGCCGCGCCGCCCGACAGCCATCACGGTGGCTCTGGTGTCGCCGAGCCAGCGGTCCGGCCCGGTCAACAGGCCGGGATGATCCCGCTGCACCGATCGGTGGAACTCGCGGGCGTGCGCGCCCTGCTGCTTGGCCAGCTCGACGCTCCACTGCTGGTCGCTGATCCGGAACGCGGCCAGCGTGCGACGCAGGGCCACCATCGGTCCGCGCCGCAGCACCCGGGCGAAGGTGGCCTGATCCAACAGGTACGGGGACCTGGCGTCCCAGCCGCCGGAGTCGACCAGTGCCTGTCGCCGAACCAGGATGCAGACCGGCTCGCCGAACACGTTGGTACCGGCGCTGATCGTCCGGCGGATCGCGGTGACCCCGGGCACCAGCCCGTGCAGGCCCTGCAAGCCGCGGGCCCGGACCACCGGAACTCCGCCCGAGTCGACGATGTCCCGCTGGCAGGCCACCAGCACCGCCTCCGGGTATTGGTCGGCTGCTGCCACCTGCTCGGCCAATGCGGTCGGGTAGAGCAGGTCGTCCCCGCAGACCAACTTGAGCAGTTCACCGCCCGCCCGCTCGGTAACGGCCGTCCAGTTGGCCGGTGCTCCCCCGCCGGGCGGTAGTTGCATGAGGGTGACCCTGGCGTCGGCGCGGTACTGCTGCAGTAGCTCCCAGGTGCCGTCGGTGGAGGAATGGTCGGAGATGATCAGCTCGAAGTCGGTGAGCGTCTGGGCCAGCACCGATTCCACTGTCGATTCGATGAATCGGGCGTTGTTGTACGACGGTATGACGACCGAGACCCGGGGCGTCATGCGGATTCCTCGGCGGGCCGGCGGAACGAGAAGTCCCGATGACCGAAGAAACTGAGCAGCACCGTTCCGGCAGCGATGATCAGCTGGGAGGCCAGTACCGGCAGATGGGCGATCTCGACCAGCAGCGGCAGGCAGGCTGCGTTGATCGCCAGCGCGCCCAGGTTGATCACTTCGAAGCGTCCGAGGTCCCGCCAGAGGTGGCCGCGGACCCGGAAGACGAACCGGCGGTACAGCACGAAGGCGCACAACACCGAGGCGACATGGGCGCAGCCGAGCACTGCCATGTAGCCGAACCGGTCCTGGATCAGCGCCTGGAACACAATGAACCAGACGGCTCCGACCGCCGTATTGGTTGCTCCGACCAGCAGGAACGCCACCCGTTGGTCGTGGACCAGCCGGAACAGCGGACCCAGCGAGCCGCGCATGCCGGCCGGCGGGACCGGGCCCGCCACCCGGACGTCATCGGCTGTCATCTGGCTCATCTCGTGGTCGGAAGTCATTTGTTCTGAAACACCCCCTTCCGAGGATCCCACGGACTGCAAGGAAGTGGAGCCACGGCCAGGAACCGGAGTGCCCCGGCTGTGGACAGCTCTGCCGGCACCGCGGGATGGCGCTACCGTTCGATCTGAAGACTTCCACTGCGGTCGAGGGGGAATGACGATGGCTCCGACGCTGGCCGCTGTCGACCACATTCACGACGAGGTCCGCGAGCTGATCCGGCGCCGCGGTCTCGATCCGGTCGCCGATCGTCGGGGTGCGAAGCTGCTGATCGACGAGGTGGTGGCGCACTACGAGGAACGGGTGCCGACCAGCACGCTGCCGCCGCTGCTGGATCCGGAGACCGCTGTCCGGTTCATCTTCGACGCGTTGGCCGGCTTCGGACCCTTGCAACGGTTTCTGGACGATCCCCAGGTCGAAGAGATCTGGGTCAACGAGCCGGGCCGGGTGTTCGTCGCCCGCAACGCCCGGTCCGAGTTGACCACCACGGTGCTCGCTCCCGGTGAGGTCCGCGATCTGGTGGAGCGGATGCTCAAGCCGTCCGGGCGCCGCCTCGATCTGTCGAGCCCGTTCGTCGATGCCCTACTGCCGGACGGCAGTCGGCTGCATGCCGTGATCCCGGACATCACCCGCGAACATCTGTCGCTGAACATCCGCAAGTTCGTGGTGGCCGCCAACGGACTGGAAGACCTGGTGGCCAGACAGACGCTCACCCCGCATGCTGCACGGTTCCTGGAGGGCGCGGTGACGGCCGGCCTGAACATCATCGTGTCCGGCGGCACCCAGGCGGGCAAGACCACGCTGCTGAACACGTTGATCAACTCCATCCCGCCGCGGGAACGAGTGATCACCTGCGAAGAGGTGTTCGAGCTGCGGCCGAACCTGCCCGACGTGGTGGCCATGCAGACCAGACAGCCGAACCTCGAGGGCAACGGCGAGATCCGATTGCGCCGCCTGGTGAAAGAGGCGCTGCGGATGCGGCCGAGCCGGATGATCGTCGGCGAGGTCCGGCAGGAGGAATCACTCGATCTGTTGATCGCGTTGAACTCCGGGTTGCCCGGAATGTGCAGCGTGCACGCGAATTCGGCCAGGGAGGCGGTGGTGAAGCTGTGCACCCTGCCGTTGCTGGCCGGCGAGAACGTCACCGACGCGTTTGTGGTGCCCACCGTTGCCTCGTCGATCGATCTGGTGGTGCAGATCGGCATCGAACCGGACGGAGCACGACGCATCCGGGAGATCGTTGCGCTGCCCGGGCGAGTGGAGGCCGGGGTGATCGAGACGGCCGATATCTTCACCACCGTCGACGGCAAACTGGTGCGGGCACAGGGGTTCCCGCCACATCCGGAGCGGTTCGCCCGATACGGCATCGATCTGCCGGAGTTGCTCTCGGATGGCAATTCGGGACGGCATCAGGCCTGACCTGCTGTCCATCCCTCGCACCTTGATGCAGGCCAATGCGGTTGTCCGGCAGCGGTTATGCAACGCAAGTGCGACGTCGTTGGTAGGAGCCGGGTCGTCGATCCCACACGACTTGACCGTCGACGAGGGTGCCGGCCAGCTGATCCCGGTGAACCACGGTGTGGTGCCGGCCGCAGAGCAGGGCGTCGTTGGTGAGGTCGGTGGGTCCGTCGTCGATCCAGTGCCACAGGTGGTGTGCGTCGCACCACTGTGCGGGGATGTGGCAGCCCGGGAAGGTGCAGTGCCGATCCCGAAGCCAGAGGGCTTTCAGCTGAGCTGGGGTGAACCGTCGTTCGGCACGGCCCTGGTCCAGGATTTCGCTGTTGCAGCCCCGGACGGTGGGGATGATCGTCGCGTCGCAGGCCAGCCTCCGGACTGTTTCGGACCGATCAGCTCGCCGCCGGCCATCGATCCGACGACGGTGCCGGCGTCGGTCGCGGTGCGCAGTTCGTCCAGCGTGATGGTGATGAACAGTTGCGTTTTCGTCGCACCGGGCAGGCGGAGACGATCGACGATCTGCGGGCGCGTGAGGGTGCCCGTGACGCGGTGCTCGTCGTACACGCGCTGTGGGACCAGCTGACGATGCAGGCCGCAGCAGCGGCCGGCGTGAATATCGAGGCGCCGCCCCGGTTGTGGCCGGCGGTCGTTGTGGAAGGGGACCAAGATGACGACGACAACGACGCAGGAGACGCAGCCGGCGGCGAGTAGCACGCAGGAGGCGCACCCGTGGCGGGCGTCCGCACGGACCGCGGTGTCGGTGCTGGTGACGCTGGCGGCACTGTTCCCGGCGATCGTCGCGGCGATCGGCGAGGTGCCGGGGTGGCTGGCCCAGGTCCTCGCCGGCGGTGTCGCGGTGGCCGGCGCGGTGACTCGCGTCATGGCGATCCCGGCTGTGAACGAGTGGCTCGGCCGGGTGAAGCTGTCAGCGCAGCCGCCGGTCGAGGCGGCCCCGTACGGCAGGCACGCGGTAAGCGACTGAGGCGGGCAGTGCCGGACTGCGCTCGCCTTCGGCGTAGCCCACCACTGTCCGTCCTTTGGCCTACGGTCAGCGTCATGGAACCCGGGCAGCAGTCGGCGTTCGGCCACAGCATGACGCCGGACCACTGGCCGATCTACCAGCAGCTGCAGCCGCCGGATCACACCGGCGTGCGCTGCGCCGCCGCGATCGGTGCGGCGATGCGCGGACGGGGCTCGGACCACGGTGAGGCGGCCGGTCGTCGCGCTCTGGCGATGCTGGCCGACGGAACCGCGGAGTGCATCTGCACCAGGGCGCGGTCGAGACACCGCGGGCGTTGACGAAAGCGCCCCACCTGCGAAAGCAGGTGGGGCGCTGCGTCGACGGCTGATGGTTAGCGGAGGGTCTGGTTCGCCTGACCATCCGGGAACGAGTAGTTGAGGGCGCTGAGCGGGGTGAGGTACTTGCCGGTGGAGAGGGTGCCGTCGGTCCAGCGGACCGAGTAGTAGACGGCGACCTTGAAGTTGTAGACCGCATCGTTGCGGTCCGGGTTCACCTGGGTGATGGCGGTCGACAGGGACGTGGATGCTCCTGTGCCGGACGAGCGTGCGGTGCCGTTGTACGGGTATGCCTGGCCGGTGGTGTCGACACCATAGATGGGGTAGCTCTCGAATCCGAGCGCTTCGACCGTGTCGATCTGGACGCGGACGACCTTGGATCCCTTGGTGACGGTGGCGAACGGCTGGATCTGAGCGATCTTGCCGCCGGTGCGGTACAGCCGGATCCCGGCGTCGATCTTGATGCTGCCCAGAGCCGGGTTGTTGTAGTGGCTGAGGGTGGCGGAGCCGGGTGCGTCCACGGCCCGGATGTCCGCGCTGGCCCCGTACTTGTAGCCGTAGTTGTAATAGTCGCCGTCGCCGCTGGACCACTTGCCGCGGGTCAGGGTTCCGTCGGACCAGCGTGCGGAGTAGCTGACGGTGGCATAGGTGCTGTAGCGGAAGGTAGTGGGGAAGCGGCCCGTCATGTCGACCCATGCCGTGCTCTTGCTCGCAGACTTTGCGGCACCGGAGTTGACGGCCGCGGTGTCATTAATGTTGAGGTTGTTGTCGGTGCCGGCGGTCTGCAGCTGGACACTGTCGATCTGGACCCGAACGGCCTGATTGACCTTCAACACTTCCGCTGACACGCGGTAGTAGGTGACGCCGTCGGCGTCCTTGCCTTCCTGGATCTGCAGGTTCACCCCGAGACTGCCCTGACGGGGGTCCTGGTTGTGGTGCACGACGATCTTCGAAGTGTCGAACCCGAGAGTCGGCGTGACAGCCACAGCACCCACCCTCGCGCTCGGTGCTGCGCTCGCAACCGTAGGTGCGACCATTGTGACCGCTGCGGTCCCCGCGATCACGACAGTGAGCCGTTTCAGAACTGATGACATACGAATCCTCTCCCCCTTGCAGTGCAGGACCGCGGCCCACCATCGACCCCCGCGGCGGACGCGACGCGCGTCCCGAACCCGTGACGAGTACTTCGCCGATGGCGATGCTACGCCATCAGGGTTGTGACCGCAGGCACTCAGTCGACGGTTCGTGCACGTCCACAACCTTCGATGTGTGGACGAACGAGACGCGCTGGGCACGCACACCGTTTTCGGTGTGCGTGCCCTGTTCGTGGTTGGGAGACAGGGTCACTCGCAGGAGAGAATGCGGGCGCGCGCGGCCGCGAGCTCGTCGTCGTTGATCCGCCCGACACGGTGCAGCGTGTCGAGCTCGGCGAGCTTAGTGCCGAAATCGACACCCGACACGCCGGCGGAGCGCTCGGCCATCTTGCGGAGCAGCTCGGTTTGCTCACAGCTTCGTTCGCGGCGTGCCGCGTCGACCGGGCGATGCGCTCCTTGTCCGACCGCAGATCGACAAGTCCGAGCGTGGAAATGCTGGTGAGCTTGCGGAATACACCCATGATCTGTTCCCTTCGTGGCGGGCCGGCCAATCGCCGCGCCCGCAGTTTGTGCAGATCAGGCACCGAATGGTCGGCGACTGAGTCTGGTGCACATCACGGTGTCCGGCGGCACCCAGGCGGGCAAGACCACGCTGCTGAACACGTTGATCAACTCCATCCCGCCGCGGGAGCGGGTGATCACCTGCGAAGAGGTGTTCGAGCTGCGGCCGAACCTGCCCGACGTGGTGGCCATGCAGACCAGACAGCCGAACCTCGAGGGCAACGGCGAGATCCGATTGCGCCGCCTGGTGAAAGAGGCGCTGCGGATGCGGCCGAGCCGGATGATCGTCGGCGAGGTCCGGCAAGAGGAATCACTCGATCTGTTGATCGCGTTGAACTCCGGGTTGCCCGGAATGTGCAGCGTGCACGCGAATTCGGCCAGGGAGGCGGTGGTGAAACTGTGCACCCTGCCGTTGCTGGCCGGCGAGAACGTCACTGACGCATTCGTGGTGCCCACCGTCGCCTCGTCGGTCGACCTGGTGGTACAGATCGGCATCGAACCCGACGGCTCCCGTCGCATCCGGGAGATCGTCGCGCTGCCCGGCCGGGTGGAGGCCGGAGTGGTCGAGACGACAGATATCTTCAGCACCGTTGACGGCAGACTCGTTCGGGCACAGGGCTTCCCGCCGCATCCGGATCGGTTCGCCCGGTACGGCATCGACCTGCCGGAGTTGCTCTCGGATGGGAACTTCGGGCGGCATCAGGCCTGACGCTTGCTGTCATCGTCACGCCAGGATGTCAACCGACCGCCGTCCAGATGACGAAGAATCCGAAACCCGCGACCAGCAGTCCAGCTGCGATGCCGCCCGCTGCGTTGGCGAGCGCGGCCCAGCGTGGAGTCCACTCCCACAGCCGGACCGTTTCGTAGCAGAACGTCGAGTAGGTGGTGAACGCACCGCAGAAGCCGGTGCCGACCAGTAGGTCGAGCCGGCTCGACACTCCGGCGAGCAGGGCAGCCGTCAGCGCACCGAACAGCGCGCTGCCGACGACATTCACGGTCAGCGCGCCCCACGGGAACGCGCCACGCTGGCGGCTCTGCACGATGCGATCGACGAGATATCGCAGCGGAGAGCCGATCGCTGCACCTGCAGCCACCAACAGATATCCGGTCATCGGCGATCAGCTGGATGCCGGTACCGATCTTCCCGTTGTCCCGACCGACCGGGTGTGTGCCGCCCTCGGTGGTGACTCGCTCGCCCATCGTTGCCCGGGCCAGTGCCATCCCAGCGACCGTGGCCAGCAGTGCACCGAACAGCGTGCCGAACAGGTAAAGCGCAGCCACGGCAGGACGATCGGCCCGGAGCAACAGCACGACGTCGACAGTGAACGTGGAGAAGGTGGTGTAACCGACCAAGACTCCGGTGCCGACGAACTGTCTGATCAGCGGACCCAGTTGTCCGCGTGCGCTGATGGCCACCATCAGGACGCCGAGAACGAATGAACCGGTGACGTTGATCAGCAGCGTGGTCCACGGGAATGCCGGCGCAGTCGTCCGCCAGATTATCCCGAGTTGATAGCGGGCGACGGATCCGATGATGCCACCGACCGCAATCACAACGAACACCATGCCGTGTTGTCGGCGCAATTCCCGACGCTGGACGGGGTCGCCGAGGTCCACATCGGAGTCCACCGGCTCCATCGCAGACAGGAACAGGGGCTGCACGATCGCCCTCAGTAGCCGATGGGTCGGTGCGGGAGATGGCATCCGCGGCAACGGTTCACCGTGGCTTGTCTCATCGGATGACGGGTCCAGCCGACAACGGCAGGCTGCCATCGGTGACAGTCGCGCAGGACGGGCAGATGAGGGCGAGCACCACATGTGGAGTATGAGTGCCCAAGCTGGAGCTTGGGTGACCTTCGTGGGCATCGACCTGGGCATGGTCGGCGCACAGACCGGCACCGCAATTGGTGCAGGAGCCGATCGCCGCTGTGGCGAGATCGGATGACGAACAGGTCAGACAGTTCATGACGGATCCTCCGAAAGTCGGTGTCGCTGATCGGTTCTCAGCGCTTGGGAGCGAGTCGGTTGGGGTAATGGGTCGATCGAGTAGTCACCGGCGGACGACCGAGCACTGACGAGGGTCGATCGACCAGAAGTGAATGGCGAGGTGCGTCACGGTCCGCGGCGCATCACCTGGCACCGGCGGCCCGCAGTTGCCGATCTGCGGCGGCCTGCGCATGCGGCGTTGTGATTGTTCCCGGGATGACCATCGAGCCGGCTCCTCTACCTGTGGTCGACGCGAAGAGTGCGTCGAATCAGCTGGTAGAGGCCATCAGCGGAATTCCCGCGGGCAAAGGCGAGCCTCATCGCCTGTCCCCCGAGTATGCCGCGGAATGGTCCCCAGCGCAATGCATCTACGTTCGTCAAATCGTGACTCTTGGAGACATCGGCCCTGACGCCGGCCCGATGCTGCGGATCTTGGCTTGCGGGGGTTGAACCGATGCCGCTGCCATAGCCGGCGCCAGATCGACTCACGCACGGTCGACAGTGCCGTGACTGCAATCGTTATCGAGCTGTGATCAGATGTGGTGCTGTGCAGGGCTTTTCGAGGGCCTGAGTGTCGGTGGCGGTTCGTATGGTTGTGGTATGAGTGGGCCGCGGAACATCGATCAGCAGTCGCCGAACATGGCGCGGCTGCGGGAGTTGGTGGCGGCCACGGTGGCCGGGTTGAAGCAGCTGTCCGGGCTGATCCACCAGTGCGCCAATGCCGATGTCGGGTCGGTCGCCGGCGAGTTGGGTGAGTTGGCAGCCCTGGCCGGTGCCGGGGTGGTGGTCGCCGTCGCGGAAGCCGAACAGCGGGGCATCGTGGAGCTGTCGCAGTTCGCCAGTACCGCGGGTTGGGTGCGCGATCAGGTGTGGCACCTGCAGACCGGCGGATCGGCGGCGGTCGCCAGGTGCGCCGCGATCCTGCGGCGGGCGGAACTGTCACCGGTCGCCGCGGCGATCCGGACAGCGGATGTCACCCCGGCGGTCGCCGTCTCCGTCGCCGCCGAATACGACAAGATCGCCCCGAGGCTGCTCAACCAGGCCCACCATGCGGTGGTGTTGGACGCGATGATCAACATCGGCGCCGAACACGGCTCGGCCGCGGTGAAGCACCTGCACCAGGAGATCCTGGCCCGCTACGGCGAAGACGGCGAACTCCAAGACGAGCAAGACTCCCGCAAGCGGTACGTGGAGTTGTCGTCGGGCCGCGACGAGGGCGGGATCTACCGCTACGAACTGACCCTGGACGCCGAAGGCCGCGCGGTGCTGGAAGCGGCGATCGGGCCGCTGTCCAAACCCCAACCCGAACCCGGCGGCACCGTTGACCCCCGCCCGGTCGGTCGCCGGCGGGGCGAAGCGCTGGTCGAGGTGTGCCGCCGCGCCGTCGCCGCCGGCGGCCAGGTGCCGACCGCGACGAAAGCGCAACTGTTCGTCACCATGACCTTCCAAGAACTCCGCGACAGTCAAGGTGCCGGCCGGGTCGTCGGCTCGCTGGACAGCGGGTCGCTACTCGGACCGGAAACCCTCCGCCGACTGGCCTGCGACGCCGCGATCATCCCCGTCGTGCTCGGATCCGACAGCGAGGTCCTGGACGTCGGCCGCACCCAGCGGCTGTTCACCCCCGCACAACTCAAAGCCCTGTGGCTGCGGGACAAGCACTGCACCTTCCCCGGCTGCCAAGTCCCAGCGCACTGGTCAGACGCCCACCACCTGTGGCACTGGATCGACGGCGGACCCACCGACCTCGACAACGGCGCCCTGCTCTGCGGCAGACACCACACAGTTGTGCACCGCGACCAGCTGGCCGGCACCATCATCGACGGGCAAGTCCTCTGGGACCGAAGACCCGGCAGCTACCAACACCAACCCGCCACCGTTGCCTGAAAACCCCGACGCTGCGCTGCGGGGGGGTGATGGTGCTCTTCTACCGCCACCGGCGGTCCGGCGAACGCTACGTCGTGAGCAATCGCATCGCGTTCTACTGAATCAGCTTTGGCGTCAGGGTCGCGGCCCGGCGGCGAGATACCCGCCATCCACCGGCAGCGTGTGGCCGGTGATCCAGCCGGCGTCCCGGGACGCCAGGAAGGCGACGGCGGCCGCCACCTCGGCCGGCTCCCCGACTCGGCCGAGCGGGTACAGCGGCGCGAGGCGATCCGCTCCCCCGTCCTGTCCGTCCCACACCCGGGTGCGGATGGTGCCGGGTGCCACCGCATTCACCCGGATACCGTCCGGCGCCAACGACGCCGCCAGGTTCATCGTCAGCGACGTAATGCCGGCCTTGGCCGCCGAGTACGGCTCACTGCCGAAGGTTGTCACTGCGTTGAGCGAGCTCACCGTGACAATGGCCGGCCCGTGGCTGCTCCGGCGAAGGAGGGGGACGGCCGCCCGGCAGCAGCGAACGACACCGAGCAGGTTGAGATCCAGTAGCTGCCACCAGACGTCGTCGTCGGAGTCCTCGAACCTCGGGTGGGCCGAGTCGCCGCCGGCCACATTCACCAGCACATCCAGCCGGCCGAATCGAGCGGCTGCACCTGCCACCGCCTTGTTCACCGACTGCACATCGGTGACGTCCATCGTCAACGCCAGATGTGGCTCGCCGCCGAGGCTCTCGACCACCTCGCCGGCTGCGGCCGGATCGATGTCCGCCACGGCGATCCGGCCGCCTTCGGCCGCCAGTCGCTCGGCGCAGGCCCGCCCGATGCCATACCCCGCGCCGGTGACGATCGCCGTCAACCCGCCGTACCGTGCACCTGCAGCTGCAGCCGCAGCCGCACCCGCACCCGCACCGACGACGCTGGCCTCTGTCATGGCTGAACCTCCTCCAGTAAGTGGATTTCGCGGAAGCTGACGGTTCCGATCTCGATCACCGAGCTCGCCGCCAGGTTACTCACGGCTTTGACGCCCGGAGAGCGAGCCTGCCGAGACCGCTCCCACCTCCGGCCGACCTTTGTCGTCAGCATCCGTTGCTGGTGAGGGATTCTCGAGCTCCTCGACGTCCTCCGGCGGCTTCGGATGCCGCAGGCTGAAGACGATGGCCGCCGCCAGCGACACCAGGATCACCCCGAGGCTGACCAGCGACGGGATCTCCGGGATCGCCGGGCTGATGACCCTGTGACCGGCCTGCAGGAACAACTTCACTCCGATGAAGGCGAGGATGAACGCCAGTGCCTTGCCGAGGTAGTGGAACTTCTCCAGCATGCCGGCCAGCAGGAAGTACAGCGCCCGCAGACCGAGGATGGCGAAGGCGTTGGAGGAGTAGACGATGAATGCGTCATCGGTGACGGCCAACACGGCGGGCACCGAGTCGACGGCGAACACCAGGTCGGCTGCCTCGATGGCCACCACCACGGCCAGAAGCGGGGTGGCGAAACGCTTTCCAGCTTCCTTGATGAAGAACTTGGTGCCGTGGTATTCCTCGGTGATCGGCCAGATCTTGCGCAGCAACCGGACCGCGATGCTCTTGCCGGGGTCGATGGTGTCGTCGGAGTCCTTGATCAGCTTCCAGGCGCTGTAGAGCAGGATCGCGCCGAAAACGAACAGAATGGCCGCGAACTTGCTGACGATCGTGACGCCGAGGCCGAGGAAGATGCCGCGGAACAGCAGCGCGCCGATCACCCCGAAGAACAGCACCCGATGCTGATACTGCCTGGGTACCTGGAAGTATCCGAAGATCAACGCGAAGACGAACAGGTTGTCGACCGACAGGCTCTTCTCCAGCAACCAGGCGGTGGTGAAGTCGACTGCGGCATCGCCGCCGAGGGTCAGGCCGAGGATCACCGCGAAGATCAGCGAGATGCCGACCCAGACACCGCTCCAGATCGCGGCCTCCTTAAAGCCGATCACATGTTCCTTGCGATGGGCCAGCAGATCGATGGCCAACATGATGAGCACGACGGCGCCGAATGCGGCCCAGGCCCAGATGGGAACGTTCATGACTTGTCCTCTGCAGAGAGGGAGCCTCTGCTCCCGGAATGTCTCCAGTCTTCCTTGCAGGTTGACCACAGTCCCGGTCACTCTCCGGACAGGTTCGGCACCACAAATTGCCGGGTTACGGCAATCAGATCGTGGACCGTGGCCAACCCAGCAGCCGGGCACCCAGGACCGCGGCATACAGGGTGAAGCGCTGAATCGGGTCGTCGGGATGGTGGCCGGTCAGCTGCCGGACCCGGTCCAGTCGATACGTGACGGCGCGCACCGACAGGTGCATCGTCCGGGCGGTGGCCGCGGTGTTACCGCCGCTTCCGAAGTAGGCGTGCAAGGTCTCGATCAATGGTTCGGCCCCGCCCCTGGCGTCCCGCAGCGGGGTGAGCACCGACTCGACCAGATCGCGCATGGCCTGCTCGTCGCGAATCAGCACCCGATGCACGAGCAGTTCGGTGGCGTCCAGCACTGCGATGTTCCGGCCGAGCCGGGCGCCCAGGTCGAGCGCCTCCAGCGCCTCGTCCAGCGATGTCCGGACGCCGCCGGCCCCGGGATGTGGTCGACCGACGCCCATCTGCCAGTCGGTGGCCCGCTCCGACCTTGCCGGCAGCACCGCGGTGAGCCGGTCTACCACCTCGCCGATGGCTGCCCGGTCGGGTGCCGCGAACACCACCACCAGCTGCCCGTTCTTGGTGGTGATCAACGCATCCGAGTCGGCCTTGGTGCCCAGCAGTGCCCGTTCCAGACTGCCGGTGAGGGCGCTCTCGTCGGCGAACGGGGTGCCGGCGCGCACCACGGCGACCGCATGCGAACCGGCCAGGGTAAGCCCGAATCCGGCGGCCCGCTCGATCAGACCGGCCACATCCCGGCGGCCGCTGAGCAGATCGTCGACGAACTCCCGCCGGGCCGAGATCTCCGCTCGGATCAGTGCCCGGCGGGCCAGCTGGAAACCTTCGGTCAGCGCGGCGACCACGTCGTCGGCGGCCCGCAGTACCGCGCGGCCGGCCCGCACCACCCCGGCCGGGTCGGACTCAGCATCGATCACCTCCGGCAGGTGATCCCAGAGCCGCCAGGCCGCCGATAGGTAGAGATCGAGCAATGCCCGCAGCGCGACACCCTGTGCGGCGGCAGACTTTCCGACCTCGTTGAACCGGCCGATGTTCTTCTTGCTCAGCCGCTTGCCGGCGGCGACGGCCTGGACCACGATCGGCAGGAAGTCGGCGAGCAATGCCGGATCCAGGCCACCCGCGTCCCGGGCGCCGCCTGCGGCGACCGCCGTCCAGTCCGACCTGGCCGGCTGCCCTACTCGTCGGGGCCGGGGCATCGGACGCTCCTGGGGTGAAGTGATTACGGGAAACTCAGCATACGAGCGGTGACGCCGGCCGCCGTCGAGTCGCCGGTCGGGTGCGGCAGGATGGGCAGATGCACTATGCCTTCGAGGATTTCACCGTAGGTCTGGAGATCGATCTGGGCACCGTCACCGTCGACCGGGACGAGATGATAGCGTTCTCCCGCCGGTTCGACCCGCAGCCGTTCCACCTCGACGAGCAGGCGGCCGGCGAATCGGTGTTCGGCGCGCTCAGTGCGAGCGGCTGGTTCACCTGCGCACTGTGGATGCGGGCATACGTCGATAGCGTGCTGGCCGACTCGACTTCGCTGGGATCGCCTGGTGGCAGCGAACTGCGATGGAGCGCACCGGTGTTCCCCGGCGACGATCTGCACTGCAGCTTGACGGTGTTCTCGGCCCGGCGTTCGGCCAGCCGACCGGAACTCGGGCTGGTGGAGATCGTCGGCCGGGCGGCGGTGGCCGGGGGACGGCGCGATGGCCGCGAAGTGCTGCGCTTCACCTTCACCGGGATGTTCGGCTGACCTGTCCGTCGGCGTCACGACGTTCACCCGAAGTCGCGGCGCTGTCCCTGCAGACGAGCCGGCTCCGCCGATCAAAGCGGGTCGGTCAGCTGGTCGTACAGCTGCCTCATCCGGGGCGGCGTCCGCCAGCACAGTCCCGGCGTCGGCCGCAGCGGACTGCTTGCCAGTTAAGGTGTTGGCCGCAGTGAGCGGGAGCTGTTCAGCGGCCTACCACCATGGGCCCGCCGTCGAGCATGGGCAGTATCACGCCGCTGGCCACGCCCAGTAGCAGCGAGACGACCGCGGCCGCGTAGGCGGTGCGGGTCGACCAGGTACCCGCCCGTTGCAGGACCAGGCTGGGTGCGGCGGCGTCCACGGCCCTAAAACTGGGGGCGATCCAGCGCAGGTAGTAGAAGACGCTGGCCACCGTGTTCACCACCGCGAGCACGGTGAGCCAGCCGAGTCCCCCGTCGATTGCCGCGGCGAAGACGGTGAGCTTGCCGACGAATACCGCGGTGGGTGGGGTGCCGATCAGGCCGAACAGACAGACCACCAGCACGGTTGCCAGACCGGGGTGGCGGCGGGCCAGGCCGCGGTAGTCCTGGAGCGTGCGGGCGCGGGGCAGCTCGGCCACCACGGCGAAGGCACCGAGATTGGTGACCGCGTAGGCGGCGAGATAGAACAGCAGGGCGGGCTGGGCGAGATGGGTGCGGCCGGCGACGGCCACGGCCATCAGCAGGTAGCCGACCTGGCTGACCGTCGAGTAGGCCAGCAGGCGCTGTACGGAGGTCTGGAAGAAGGCCGCCAGGTTGCCCAGCGTCATCGACGCCGCCGCCAGGATCGCTATCAGCAACGACCAGTCCACCGCCTCGGGCGGCACCGCGACCAGCAGCAACCGCAACATCGCGACCAGCGCACCGATCTTCGGAATGGTGGTGACGATCGCTGCCACCGGGGCAGGGGTGCCGTCGGTGACGTCGGGCACCCAGAACTGCGCGGGCACCGCCCCGGCCTTGAACAGCAACCCGGCCAGCAGGGCGACCAGCCCGGCCGCAGCAGCGGCGGCCGGGGCCACGCCGAGCCCATCACGCAGCGGGCCGTACGCAGTAGAGCGGCCCACCCCGTAGAGAACCGCGATGCCGGCGAGCATCGCGACGCCGAGGAATGCCCCCGACAGGTAGTACTTCATCGCCGCCTCGGTGCCCCGGGCCTGCTTGTCCCACCCGGCCAAGGCGTAGAAGGGGACGCTGGCCAACAGGAACGCCGCGAACAGCAGCAACAGATCGTTCGCCCCACCCAGCACGATCGCACCCAGCGCCCCGAGCTGCAGCAGCACCACGAACTCGGTCTCCCGCCGGTGCCCGGCCGTCGCATCGGCGGACAGCGCCAGCGTGATCAGCACCGCGGCCAGCACGATCATCCGGGTGGCATTGGTGAGGGTGTCCACGGAGTAGCTGGTGCCGAACACCACCTCGTCGGGCCGGCCGGCAGCGACGACGGTGGTGACCATGCCGGCGACCGCCGCGCCGGCGGCGAGCCAGCGCACCAGGTACTGCCGGTGCCGGGGCAGCCAGGAGCCGAGCAGCAGCCCGAACACCGCGCCGGCCAGCAGCAGCAGCTCCGGGAGCAGCGCCCCCGGGTCCTCGTTCATCCCCGTCATCGGGCGACCAGTTCCACCAGCACGCGGGCGGCCGGCTCGATCACGTCGAGCAGGAAGCGGGGCGCCAGCCCGATCACGGTGGCCAGCAGCAGCAGCGGCACGATGGAGGCGGTTTCGCTGGGATGCAGGTCGGTGAATGCCGGCTGCGCGTCCGGGCCACCCGGTATGCGGAGCGGGCCGAGGAACAGCTTCTGCACGGCGAGCAGGAACAGTCCGGCGGTGATCAGGATCCCGGTGACGGCGATCGCGGTTGGTATCGGGACGGCCGGCAGCGCACCGGTGAAGATCTGGAACTCGGCGATGAATCCGGAGAACCCGGGCAGCCCCAGCGACGCGAACGCGGCCACGGCGAACGCGCCGGCGAACACCGGGGTGCGCGCGGCCAGGCCGGAGTAGGCGCCCATGTCGTAGGTGCCGCCGCGATCACGCAACACCCCGGTGAGCAGGAACAGCGCCCCGGTGATCAAGCCATGGCTGACCATCTGGGTCACCGCCCCAGTGGTGGCCAGCTGCCGGGCCTGCTCGTCGCTGCCGCCCAGCATCCCGGCGGCGCCGACTCCGAGCAGGATGTAGCCCATGTGGTTCACCGAGGTATAGGCGATCATCCGTTTGACGTTGGTCTGGGCCAGCGCGACCAGCGCGCCGTAGACCACTGAGACCACCCCGACGATTACCGCGGCCAGCGCGTAGCGGCGCCAGGTGTCGGGCAGGATCGGCATCGCGATGCGGATGAAACCGTAGGTGCCCATCTTCAGCAGCACGCCGGCCAGGATGGCCGATCCGGTGGCCGGGGCCTCGGTGTGGGCCGGCGGCAGCCAGGTGTGGAACGGCACCGTCGGGGTCTTCACGGCCAGCCCGACGAAGATCGCCAGCATGGCCAGCGCGGCGTACAGGCCGCCACCGGCCAGCGGGTTAGCGGCGATCAGCTCGACGATGTCGAAGGTCTTCGGCTCCGCGGCGAGGTACAGCAGGATGAATCCCAGCAGCAGCGCCAGCGACCCGAGGAAGGTGTAGAGGAAGAACTTCAGCGCGGCCGCGCGGGCCTTCTGACCGTGTCCCCAACCGGTGATCAGGAAGTACATCGCGACGATCGACAGGTCGAAGAACAGAAAGAACAGGATCAGGTCCAGCGCCACGAACAGCCCGAGGCAGACGGTCTGCAGGCCCAGGAACAGCGTCACGTAGGCCTTCACCCGGCGGGTCTCACGGAGTGCGAACACCGCGCACGCCAGGAACAACACCGCCGTCAGCCCCACCAGAGGGAGCGACAGCCCATCCACCCCTACGTGGTAAGAGATCCCGACACTGGGGATCCACGGCACCCGCTCCTGAAAGGAGAACCCCCCGCCGGACTCCAATCCCAGCCACACCAGCACGATCAGCGCCAGATCGATCGCGCTGACCGCGATCCAGGCGCCGACGAACAGTCGCCGCGGCGCGGTACCCGGGACCACCAGCAGCACTGCGGCGAGCATCGCGGGCAGGAACACGATCACGGAGAGCACTGCGTCACCTCGCAACGATCAGGATCAGGGCCAGTGTCGCCAACGCGACGGCGGCCTGGGCGTAGTACTGGTGGATCTGCCCGGTCTGCGGGCGGCGGGCCAGCCGGCCCAACCACCGGGACCCGGCGGCGATCGCCCGCACCACGCCGTCGAAGGACAGCTCTCCGCGGCGATCCAGCGTGCGCGCCGCGGCCCGGGCGGCGCTGGCCGAGGCACCGACGGCCCGATCCAGCACCCGGTCGTCGAAGCGGGCCAAGGCCCTGGCCAGGGCGAAGGTGGGGCGGACCAACACGATGTGCGCAGCACGTTCCAGACCCAGCCACCCAGAGAGGGGGCGCGGCGCCCCGATCCGGGCGGCGAAGCGCCAACCGACCGCGGCGGCGACGACCGCGAGGACCGCGGACAGCCACAGCTCCCAGGCCGCCGGCGCCGGCGCGACCTGCAACGCACCGCTGGTCAGCAACGGCAGGACGCCGAGCGTCGCGGCCAACAGCGCCAGCACCACCAGCGGTGGTCGCATCGGCCCGCTGACCGTTCCGGTCGGCGCCTGTTCCACCACCGGGCTCGTCGCCGGCGGGGGCTGCCAGACGTACCAGACGGCCTTGGCGCTGTAGAGCGCCGAGACCACCGCGGCGGCCAGGCCGGCCGCATACAGGGGTACACCGTGGTCGAGGGCGGCGGCCAGCACGGCGTCCTTGCTCGCCCACAGCGACAACGGCGGCACCCCGGCCAGCGCCGCCGCGCCGACGGTGAATGCCACCCCGACCAGCGGGAATCGTCGCGCCGCCCCGCGCAGCCCGTCGAGCTGCTTGGTGCCCAGCGCCACTAGCCAGGCGCCGGCGGCCAGGAACAGCAGGCTTTTCGTCGCCGCGTGCGACGCCAGCTGCACGGCTCCGCCGGCGACGCCGCCGGAGCCGGCGGCCAGCACCATGAACCCGATCTGCGCGCAGGTCGAGGCGGCAAGCAGCTGCTTGAGATCGGTCTGGACCACCGCGACCAGGCCCAGCAGCAGTGCGGTCGCAGCGCCGACCCAGGCCACCGCTGGCCCGGCCCAGCTGCTGGCCTGCAGCAGTGGGACCAGCCGCAGCAGCAGGTATGCCCCGGCCGCGACCATGGTGGCCGAATGCAACAGCGCCGACACTGGGCTCGGGCCGGCCATCGCGCGGGACAGCCAGAAGCTGAACGGCAGCTGCGCGGACTTGCCCAGCGCGGCCAACACCAGCCCGGCCACCAGTAGCTGCCGCCACGGGTTCGCCGCGGCGGGCAGTTCGTCCAGCGCGAGCGAACCCACCCCGCCGGCCAGCGCGGCCCCGGCGGCGAGGTACAGCCCGAGATCGGCCAGCCGGGTGGTCAGGAACGCGGTGTGCGCCGCGCCGATTGTTGCCCGGTCGCGCCAGTGGTAGCCCACCAGCGCCCAGCTCATGGCGCCCATCACCTCCCATGCCATCAGCAGCACCGCCAGCGTGGTCGCGGTGACGGTCACTAGCATGGCGCCGGCGAACAGCAGCACGAACCCGGTGAACCGGGCGGTGCGCAGCTCGGCCTCGCCGGCGGCGAATACCAGCACCGCCACGGTGGCCGCCGCCACGGTGAGCACCATCAGTGCCGAGAGCCCGTCCACCGCCAAACCGGCCCTGATACCGACGAACAACGCCGCGTCGACGCTCGGCCGGACCAGGGCGGCGGCAACGGCCATGGCCAGCACAACACCGGCGAGCAGCGCCCCGATGACGCCGGCGAATCGATCCACCCGCCGGCCGGCGACGGCCAGCAGCGCGCCCCCGAGCACCGGGACGGCGACCAACGACCACAGCAGCACGATAGGTCTTAGCCCTTCAGGTCGGCGGCGTCGTCGGTCATGTCGACCTGCCGGCTGCGGTAGATCGCGGTGGCGACCGCGAACCCGGCCGCCATCTCGATCGCCATCGCGGTGATCACCACGACGATCAACACCTGGCCGTCGGCGCCGTCGGGCGCCACGAAGTACCAGAACGCCGAGGTCGCGACGATGACCCCGTTGAGCATCAGCTCCAACCCCATCATGATCATCACGATCGACATCTGGGACAGCGCGCCGAACAACCCGATCGCGAACAACCCGGCCGCCAGCAGCAGGAACATCTGCAGTGTCATCGCCCGACACCGCCGCCCGCCGGGTCATCGGCCCGGGCGCTCCCAAGATCGTCGCCGAGCCGGTCGTAGCGGCCGCGGGCGGTGGCCAGCACCACGGTGGCCACGATGGTGGCGAACAGCGTCACGCCGAGGGTCATCATCGTGAGCATCTGACCGCCCATCAGCGCCTCCCCCAGCGCGAAGGTCAGGTCGGGCGCCGCGACCCGTTGCCGGGTCGGCCAGTCCACCAGCAGGATTCCGACGGCCAGCACCACGAAGACGCTCCCGGCGATCGCTGCCGATCCCTTGGTGTTGTGGAACATCGACATCGGCATCAACCCGGCCGGGTTCATCATGTACATGATCATGAACACCGCCATGATCACCATCTCGATGATCATCATCAGCGCTATCACCACGCCGAGGTAGCTCAGACCCAGCAGCAGCACCAGCCCGGCGACGGCCAAGAACGAGGCCAGCAGCGCGAACGTCACCTGCGCCATCGAGTCCAGCCAGAACACCAGGAACCCGAAGACCAGCGCCGCGACGGCCAGCACCCAGAACAGAACGATCGAGATCATCTACCTCGCCCCTCGTTGCAGCACGACCACGGCGACGACCAGCGCCTGGGCGATCGTCAACGGGATGAGCACCAGCCAGGAGAATTCGGTGAAGCGGTCCATCCGCAGCGTCGGCAGCGTGCGGCGCAGCCACACCAATGCCGCCAGCATCACCGCGGTCTTCACCGCCACCCACAGCCACGACGGCAGCAGCGGCCCCGCCCCGCCGCCCAGGAACAGCGGCACCGCCATCGCCGCGGCCACCACCAGCAGCAACCACCGGCCGCCGACGAACACCAGCCGGTCGATCCCGGACAGCTCCGCCGCCGCTCCCCCGGCCAGATCCCTGCCCACCGGGGCGTCGAACGGACCCCAGAACGCCATCGCCGCTGCCGAGATCAGATACACCACGAACGCCACCGGCATGATCGCCACGAACCACAGCTCCCGCTGAGCGTCGACGATGCCGGTGATCCGCAGGCTCTGCGCGCCCAGGGCGGCGGTGATGATCGCAAACATGTGCGGCAGCTCGTAGGCCAGCCCCTGGGCGACGAACCGGTAGCCGCCAACCAGCCCCAGTGCGCTGTTGGATCCCCAACCGACCATCCACACCGCAGCCCAGGCCAGCACCTCCATGGCGTTGAACCACACGACGCCGACCCCCAGATCGGCAACCGGGCGCTGCCCGAGCGGGAGCACCACGGCGGCCAGCAGCGCGGCCACCGGCAACACCGCGCCGCCGACCCGCCCGAGGACGACGTCCGCGGCGACGGTCCGACGACGTTGACCGACCAGCAGCCGCGCGGTCTCCCGCACCGGTATCGCGAACGCCTTCCCGACTCCCCGCGGACTGCCCGCGGCGCGGGCACTCAGCGCGGCATCGAAGGACACCGCAGCCCAGCCGGCGACGGCCAGCAACACCGGCAGCAGCAACACTGACCACAGCGGCAGCCGCTCACCCATGCTGAGCCTGCCCATGGACGGGTGCCGCCTCGGTGTCCGGATCCACCGCCGCCACGATCAGCCGAGCGGCGGCCAGCTCTGCGCCGACCAGCATGCCCGGCAGGTCCGCGACCCGGCCGCGAAACGGCACCGAAGCACCGCCGCCGGGCCGGAACGCGGCCCCGACGGCATCGAGCCGCCCTTCCACCAGAGTGGTGAGATCTGTTGTGCCGGAAGGGATCCCGCGAACCAGCCAGCGCAGGGTCCGGGACCGGCGGATCCGGCCCACCAGGTCGGCCGCCGGACCGGTCACCCGCTCCGGCGGGTGGCCGGCGAGCAGGTCGTCACGTAGCCGCCGGCTGCGGGATGCAGCGTCGACCCAGCCGGCGACGCTCAGCAGCCGGGCCAGCGCATCGAGTTCCCGCGCCGCTGCTCGATCCGTGCTGTCCCAGAACGCATCTGCCTCCGCGGTGACGGCGCGGTCGAGGACATCTGCCTCCGCTTCCTGGATCACGTCACCCTGCAGTACCGCCCGCAATACCAGTCCGACCGGCCAGTCCGGCAGCACCGGTCCCAGCGGCACGTGCAGCCGGTCCAGCGTCAGGCCGTCGCGGTCCTCGCCCAGATCCGCCATCGGCAATCCGCCCGGCATCTCCATCGCGCCCATCCCGCCACCACCGTGCGCGTCCTGGCCGTGATGCCCACTGTGCCCCGGCGCTCCGCCGTGCCCCTCGTCGTGCTCACCGGTGGTGGTGTCGTGGTGCCCGTCGCGCGGATCGGCATCGGGGTGCTGATCGTCGTGATGGGACTCGTCGGCGGCCGCGTGATGGCCGGATGGATGGGTTCTCTCGGGCGCTCGCTGGTGCTCGCGGTCGGCCAGCTGCGCCGCGCCGGCATCCAGAGCCATGGTGACTCCTTCAGCCTCCGTGACCTCGATGCGGGCGCGAGGTGCCGGGATCAGGGTCCAGGTTCGGTCGATCACCGCGCCGAGGGTGGGGCCTGGGGAACCGGCCACGACCAGCAGGTCGGCGTCGGCGGGTCCGGTCGCTGATGGCCACTCGCGGTGGGCCAGGGTCCTTTCCACCGCCAATCTTGCTGCCGTGCCGCCGAGTGCAGGGACCAGCAGCACATGCGGGCGGCGGGCGCCGATGCGCAGCAGTGAGGAGGTCAGGTCCATCGCAGTGCGCCCTCGCGCCACGCGTAGAGCACTCCGGCGAACAGAATCCCGAGGAACAGGAACATCTCGATCACCGCGGCCGTGCCCACATCGGAGACGACCAGCGTCCACGGGTACATGAACACCATTTCCATGTCGAATGCCAGGAACACCAAAGTCACCGGATACCAGCGAACGTGAAACCTGGACACCGCGTGTTCGACCGGAGGCAGACCGCCGGAGAACGCCGGAACCTCCGTCAGCACCCGCTGGACCGCAAACGCCCTGGACAGCCCGTAACCGACCAGCACGAGAGCACCCGCCACGATCAGCAGCAACAACACGGGTCCGAACTCGCCCATCTGATCACCTCAAGGTCAGCGTGTAGAAGGTCTTCCCGGGGTGTTGTCCCTCGCCGCGGTGGCAGCGAGACTAAGGCCTAGCTGGTGACTGCGTCCCTGCCGGTCAGCGATAGGCCTGCTGCTGCCGGGCCGCCGGTGTCGCTGTGGCTCGCTCCGGCTCCGCTGTCGACCCGGTTGCCGGCCAGGGCGGTGAACCGGCGCAACCGCAGGCTGTTGGACACCACGAATACCGAGGAGAACGCCATCGCAGCCCCGGCGAGCATGGGGTTGAGCAGTCCGGCCGCGGCGAGCGGCAGCGCGGCCACGTTGTAGGCGAACGCCCAGAACAGGTTTCCCTTGATGATGTTCAACGTCTTGCGGGACAGCCGGATCGCGTCCGCAGCGGCCCGCAGATCTCCGCGGACCAGGGTCAGGTCGGAGGCCTCGATGGCGACATCGGTTCCAGTACCCATGGCCAGGCCGAGGTCTGCCTGGGCCAGGGCCGCGGCGTCGTTGACGCCGTCACCGACCATGGCCACCACCTTGCCCTGCTGCTGCAGCCGCTTGATGGCATCGACCTTGTCCTGGGGCAGGACCTCGGCGATAACATCCTCGATGCCAACCTCGGCGGCCACCGACCGGGCGACGGTCTCGTTGTCCCCGGTCAGCAGGACCGGAGACAACCCGAGGTCACGTAGCTGGCGGATCGCTTCGGCCGAGCTGTCCTTGATCGCGTCCGCTACCACCAGAACGCCGCGGACCGCGCCGTCCCATGCGACGGCGACCGCGGTCCGTCCCGCTGCCTCGGCGGCGACCTTGGCGGCCTCGAGGTCGACAGGCAGCGGCTGGTCCCGGTCGGTCAGCAGCCGGCTGCGTCCGACGATCACGGCGTACCCGTCAACGTTGCCCTGAACGCCCAGGCCCTCGATGTTGCGGAACTCCTCGACCAGGGCGAGGGTGCCGACACGTTCGGTGGCGCCCTTGGCGATGGCCTGAGCGATCGGATGTTCCGAGGCGTCCTCCAGCGCGCCGGCAAGCCGCAGCAGCTGCTCGACGTCCTGGCCGGCGGCCGGAATCACCTCCAGCAGTGTCATCCGGCCGGTGGTGACAGTGCCGGTCTTGTCCAGCACGATGGTGTCGACGCGGCGGGTGGATTCCAGCACCTCGGGGCCCTTGATCAGGATGCCCAGCTGTGCGCCGCGGCCGGTGCCGACCATCAGAGCCGTTGGCGTCGCCAGCCCCAGCGCGCAGGGGCAAGCGATGATCAGGACCGCGACCGCGGCGGTGAACGCCGTGGCCAGACCGGCGCCGGCGCCGATCCAGAAGCCGAGAGTGGCAAGAGCCAAGGCGATAACGATGGGGACGAAGATGCCCGACACCCTGTCGGCGAGGCGCTGGACCTGGGCCTTGCCGTTCTGGGCGTCCTCGACCAGCCTGGCCATTTGCGCCAGTTGGGTGTCGGAGCCGATGCGGGTGGCCCGCACGATGATGCGTCCGCCGGCGTTGACGGTGGCGCCGACGACATCGTCTCCGGGCCCGACCTCGACCGGCATCGATTCACCGGTCAGCATGGAGGCGTCGACCGCGGAGGAGCCCTCGGTGATCACGCCGTCGGCGGCGATCTTCTCGCCTGGTCGGACGACGAACCGATCGTCGACGGCGAGCTGGTCGACGGCGATCCGCTGTTCGCGCCCGTCCCGCAGTACGGAGACTTCCTTGGCGCCCAGGGTGAGCAGGGCGCGCAGCGCGGCGCCGGCGCGGCGTTTGGAGCGGGCCTCGAAGTAGCGACCGGCCAGGATGAACGTGGTGACCCCGGCGGCGGCCTCGAGGTAGATGTTGGCGCCGCCGTCTATCCGGGCGATGGTCAGCTCGAAGGGGTGTTTCATTCCGGGGACGCCGGCGGTTCCGAGGAACAGCGCGTACAGCGACCAGCCCAGGGCGGCCAGGGTGCCCATCGAGACGAGGGTGTCCATCGTCGAGGTGCCGTGGCGCAGATTGGTCCATGCGGCCCGGTGGAACGGCAGGGCACCCCAGATGACGACCGGGGCGGCCAGTACCAGCGACAGCCACTGCCAGTAGGTGAACTGCAGGGCGGGGATCATCGCCATCGCGATGACCGGCACGCTCAGGGCGGTGGAGACCAGCAGCCGCCGGCGCAACGTGAGTACCGGGTCCTGCTCGTCGCTGTGGCCGGGGCCGGCGTCCGGGTCGCCAGCGGGGCGGGGTGGTTCGGGTAGCCGGGCGGTGTAGCCGGCCTTCTCGACCGCTGCGACCAGGTCCTCGCGCTGCACGCCGACGTCATAGGTGACCTGTGCCTTCTCGGTGGCGTAGTTGACTGTGGCGCTGACGCCATCAAGCTTGTTGAGCCGCTTCTCGATCCGGGCGGCGCAGGACGCGCAGGTCATGCCGCCGATCGCGAGGTCAACCCGACCCGCGCCGGACGTGCCCGGTAAAGCGGTGTCTTCCATTGGCGAGCTCATCGGTCCTCCTCGGATCTGCTGTCGTGGTGCTGCGGGTGGCGGCGTTGTTGACCACGGTCAACCCCCGTGGCCGTCGGTACCGGCGTCCGGGCCGTGTCCGCCGGCCGGTTCGCCGGGCGCGTCCGCGCCGGCGGCTGCCGCGGTGAATTCCGCGGTGTGCACCACGTCGCCGTGCCGAAAGTCCAGAAACAGTCGGTAGTTCCCCGCCGACGGGACCTCGGCGACAAACTGGATCTGCGGTCCGGCCGGGGTGCGCCCGTCGCCCGGCGCGCCCGCGGGATGCACATGCAGGTAGGCCAGGTCGCCGTTGCGCAGGGCCACCAGGTGCCCGTAGGCGGCCAGGTAGGGCTGCAGGTCGGTGACCGGCACCCCGCCCTTGCTCACGGTCAGGGTCACCGGGGAGCCTTTGCCCGGCACCAGCGCGCCGCTCAGGGTGACGGTGTAGCCATCGACCTGTGCCGTCCTGGACGGTTGCGGCAGTGGCCGTGGTGCGTAGTCACCGGCCACCGACAGGTCGGCGCCCAGGGTGATGGCGGCACCGTTGCTGCCGGCGGGGGCGAAGTCGGCGAACACCCGCCATTCTCCCGATGTCAGCGCCAGCGGAGCGCTCCAGGTGCCATCGGCAGCTAACTCGGGATGGACATGCTGAAAGCCCGTCATGTCGCGGCGGACCGCGATCAGGTGCAACTCCTTGTCATGGGTCCGGTCGTAGCTGGTGACCGGCCGCCCATCGGGCCCCAGCACGCGGAAAACCAGCCGAGTGGACGCTCCCGCAGGGAGGGCGTCCGGCCTCAGGGCGAGGGTGTAGCCGTTCTGGGACACCATCAGACCTCCCGGTATGTCCGCTGCCGCGGTGCCGCCGGCCGCCGTCATCTGCTCGGGATTCATTTCACTGTGTCCGGCCGGGTTCTCGGCGCTGGCGGCCTGGAGCGGTCCGACGGCGCTCCCGACGGCTGCTGCGGCGCCGAACACCAGGGCCAGCCCCACAACGAAACCGCCGAACTTCATCGGTGTATTCATGGTGGCACCTCCGTTCGAAATGGCGCGGTCGCGGGATTGCTACTGGGTGGCCAGCTGGTAGCCGGCCTCCTCCACCGCGGCCTGCACGGTGGCATCGTCGATGTCGGTGCCGACGACGGTCAGCCGACCGGTGGCCAGGTCGACGTCGACGTCGGTGATGCCGGGTACCTCGCTGACCTCTTCGGTCACCGAACTCACGCAGTGCTCGCAGGTCATTCCGACAACGGTGTAGTTGGAAGTGCTCATTTTCTGGTTCCTTTCACTCACTGGTGGTTTGTGTACTTGGACGAGCGGTGGCTAGGAGCGCACCAGCCGGGCGATGGCCTCGGTGGCCTCTTTGATCTTCTGGTCTGCCTCCGAACCACCGGCTGCCGCGGCCTGCATGACGCAGTGGCTCATGTGTTCCTCCAGCAGGCCCAGTGCGACCGACTGCAGTGCCTTTGTCATCGCGGAGACCTGGGTGAGGATGTCGATGCAGTACTGCTCTTCCTCTACCAATCGCTGCAGCCCGCGGGCCTGACCCTCGATGCGGCGCAACCGCCTGAGGTAGTCGTCCTTGCGGTGGATGTAGCCGTGCTCGGTCGCCTGTTCGCTGTTCGCCATGTCGTCTCCCTCTGCTTGCACCGACACTCGACCAGGGTTCGAGTGATCTCCTGTCGACCAACACCTTACCCCCCGATGGTATCGCACAGCGTCTTAACCTTGCCAAGGTAACCATACCCCCCTATCGTATGTCAAGGTTTGCCGGCCAGACCCACGTCCACGGCGGCTGGCTCGATGATCGATCCATGATGACCGCTGCGGCGTCGGGCGCGCTCAAGGCGTGTGGCAACGACACCGGTCAGCAGTCTGCGCTGACGAGCCAGCGCAGTACTGGCATGCGTCCCGTGCAGCGTGGGGGAGCGGCGGACTGATCACTCTATCCAGTGTGTCCGGCTCGTTGTTCGGCACACGTATCGGACTTCTCGTCCTCAACCGCAGGACCAAAGATCCGGACAGTCAGCGCGGTGGTCAAGGTCCGCCGAGCTTCGTCCAGATTTCTGTCGGCGGCACCCACCGGAATCTGCCGGCCGAGCGGCTTCACACCCTACGGGGGTGTGTTCATCTTCCGCCGGTGTGGGCGATCCCGTCAAATACCGGCATCTCGCCGGCAACCCTAGTATACCCTACCCCTATAGGGTATATCGAACGAGCCGGAAACTCCGGTTTGTCGATTCACTCAGGAGGTCGGAATGTCCGCCCCAGGAAATATCAATCGCCGTCGGTGGTGGGGCCTAGCCCTGATCGCCGCGGCCCAGTTCATGGTCATCATGGACACCTCGATCATCGGCGTCGCGCTGCCGAAGATGCAGCAGGACCTCGGCTTCTCGCAGGGTGCCCTGTCCTGGGTGTTCAACGCGTATGTGGTGGCCTTCGGAGGTCTGTTGCTGCTCGGCGGCCGGCTGTCGGATCTGCTCGGCGCTCGCCGACTGTTCGTCGCGGGTTGGCTGGTGCTGATCGTGGGATCTCTGGTCGCCGGACTCGCCGGATCGGTTCCGATCGAATTGGTCGGCCGGGCCGTGCAAGGAATCGGCGCGGCGCTGATCGCCCCGGCCGCGTTGACCTTGTTGATGATGATGTTCGGGACGAACCCGAAGCAGCTGACCCGCGCGCTGTCGCTCTACGGCGCCGCAGCCCCGGCCGGCGGAACGGCCGGCGTATTCCTCGGCGCCTGATCACCCAATACGCCGACTGGCCCTGGGTGTTCTTCATCAACATCCCGATCGCCCTGCTGGTGCTGGCCCTCACCCCGCGCTCGCTGCCCGGCGGCCGGATGGATGCGACCGGCGGCGTCGACATCGTCGGCGCGATCACCGTCACCGCCGGTCTCGCGGCCGCCGTCTATGCCGTTGTCCGGGCACCGGAGATCGGCTGGGGAGCAGCCGCGACCTGGTGGTGGCTGCTGGCTGCAGCAGTCCTGCTCGCGCTGTTTGTGATCGTGCAGGCCAAGACCGGGCACCCACTGATGCGTCTGGGAATCTTCCGCACCCCGAACCTGGCAGCGGCCAACCTGGCGCAGTTCCCGCTCGCCGCGGCCTGGGTACCGATGTGGTTCTTCCTCAACCTCTACCTGCAGCAGGTACTCGGCTACACCGCGTTTCCCAGCGGCGCCGCGCTGCTGCCGATGACCGCCTTGATCATGATCGGCATGATCGCCCTGGCGCCGAAAGTTCTTGCCGCACTGGGCACCAGGAACAGCATCGTGCTTGGCCTGGCACTGCTCGCCGGCGGACTGGCCTGGCTCGCCCAGATCAGCCCGAACGGAAACTACGGCGCCGACGTCCTGTTCCCATCCCTACTGGCCGCCCTGGGCATGTCGCTGGCCTTCATCCCCAGCCTCGGCGCCGCCATCTCCAGCGCCCCACCCCAGGACGGCGGCCTCGCCGCCGGCATCGTCAACACCAACTACCAAGTCGGCTCCGCATTGGGTCTGGCCGCGATGACAGCCATCGCCGCCGCCAACGGCTCAGACCAACTCGGCAACCCCACCGCACTCACCGGGGGGTTCTCCGCGGCGTTCTGGGGCGCCGCCGCAGTCGCAGCCACCGGAGCGCTGCTCACCCTGATGTTCATGAAGCGACAGCCGGCCAGCCGCAATGGCGTCGTCGCGTCCAAGGACGCCGCTAACGCCGACCCGGCGGCCACCCGCGCCGACTGACCCAACAAACGCGCGAAAGGCGGCACTCGGCGAGGTGCCGCCTTTCGCGGTGCTTGGTTCGCAGTGGGTCGTTACGCGCTTGTGTGGGCAGGCCCAGAAATCTAGTCGCCCACGCTGGGGTCGGAGTCGGGACGCGTTGTCGACGAGGAATGGCGTAGGCCGCGAGGATCGCCTCACTGATGAAGTGGGGTGCATCGGCGATCCAGTCGCCCGCTGCAATATCCGAGGCGGCGCCCATTCATCACGTCGCTCCAGGTTTGGGTAGACCTCGCGGATCTGTGCCGGGGCAATATTGCCTGCGCGGCTTCAAGGACCGCACTCGCCTGTGCGATCAATAGCTGTCAATTCGCTGACGCAGTCCTGGCCCGCGCCAGCTCGCTGGCGGCCGCTGGGGCGAGCAGGAGGGTTGACCCGATCCCGCGAGAGGGGGCGGCACCCCGGAGCCCGGTGCCGCCCCTCTCTGGATGTCCAACAGGCCGCCGTCAGGCGACCTTGTAGCCAGCCGCCGAAATGGCTTCGCGTACCGCCGCGTCATCCACCGACTCGCCCGACACCTACAGCTCACCGCTCGCGATATCGACGTCGATGCACCGGCGGGAGCGTCGGTTCCTGATCGCGCCTCCAGCAGGATTGAATTACTATGCTCCGTAGTAGCAACTCAGGGCCGACCAACGTGTGTACAGGCTGGGACACCTACGAATATGGGCTGGAAGGACTGCTCCATGCCTATGGACGCTCACGCGCCGGCGATACCCCTGGACCGAATTCAACTGCAACGAGTGCTCGGCGTCGAGGTGCCCACTAACGTCCGTCAGATCACCGGTGTCACCCACGATTCGCGGGCGGTAGCGCAGGGCAGCGTGTTCGTCGCCATCAGCGGGTTCACCAACGACGGCGTTGACTTCGTACCGGAAGCAATGGGCCGGGGCGCTGAGCTCATCGTCGCCGAACGCCATGTTCCTGGCGCGCCCAGCGTCGTGGTCCCCGACGCAAGGGCTGCGCTGGCCAGGCTGGCGGTCGCGCTCGCCGGAGACCCGTCCCGGCAGTTGCTTGTCTATGGAATCACCGGCACCAACGGCAAGACCACCACTTCCTACGCTCTGCACGCCATTCTCTCGGCGGCCTGCGGTACCCACACAACGGGACTCATGACACCCCCTGTGTCAACGTCAGGCTGCGGTCTGGTGTTGTAGAAGTGTTGCGGCGTTGCCGTGTTTGGTTGGGTCGTAGGGGGTGGTGGTGTTCCAGCAGCGGTAGATGACGCGGATCCA
>JAABUS010000359.1_pt1 | contig 116830 bp, 98 predicted proteins | sample 5560161 | NCBI WGS metagenome assembly JAABUS01 (sample SAMN10711885, study PRJNA513376) | rock metagenome | isolation source: Antarctica rocks | place: Antarctica: Victoria Land, Trio Nunatak nord | collected 2016-01-04
GATTGTGGCAGACTTGTTCCTGCGGGTTCATGCGGTTCCTCCTGCTGACGGCAAGCACCAGCAAGACTGCCGCAGAACCCGTCTCCTTTCAACCTCGCCACCGTCCACGGTTCAATGGGGTGCTACCTCTGAAGGCAGACGCAGCTACTTATTGATCTTTTGCTTTTTCTTCTTCTCGTGTGGTGGCTTGGAGCTGCTTCGGGGTATGCGGGTTGATGTATTCGAGCACCCGGATGACCTCCTCGGTCGGCAGGTCATTGCGGCTCTTGAACAACCCGTAGTAGTTGCCGACCAGTTCGAGGGCGCGCAGTTTGGCCATCGGGTCGAGATGGGCGTCGATCACCTCATCGCGCCCGTTGCGCTTGACCTTCACCGTCTCATGCAGGGGTTGCCGGGCGATGGCGGAGATCGCGGCCATGCACTCGTCGGCGCTCATCATCGCCTGGGCCAGCCGCTCCCCGACCCGCGCGGCGATGGCGGGCTTGCGGAGATTCTCGTGGGCGACGGCATGGAGAGTGTTGTCATTGCCCTGGTATCCAGCGGCGCGCGCGGCGGCGACGCCGTTCCCGGCACACTCGCCCAGGTACGCCTCGATGAAGAGGCGCTGCTTCAATGTCAGCTCATCGGCCATCGTGCGCTGCCTTTCGCGTGCGGTCACCGCTGCGTCATGTCGCGGTCAGTATACCGCCTGCTTTCATTGAACGAAAAGAAGATTTCATCAAGTGCACGGAGGAGGGATCGGACTACGGCGGGCATCGTGGCGTCGGTTGCTCGATGCTCGCTGGACGCGCTGTGCGCCGCTGTATGCCTCGGCCGGGTCGTTCAGGGACAAAGGCGGGTGTGGGGAAGGCCTCCTGCCGCATCCCCCGCTCTTCCCTCTCCACGACACTCCGGTGCGGCGACCACCACCGCGCTGATCACAAACAGGAAGGTCGCCATGAGCCCTCCGAGGACGATGAGCGTCTTCGCCCACCAGGGGCGCGGCGACCACCCTTCCCGCGCAAAGCGGCGCGCACGACCCGATCGATTCTGCGTGCGATTATCGATTCTGCTTGCGATTGCTGCCTCCATCCCGTGATGTCCGCATGTCCGCATGCGTGCTCTGGCGCTCCGTCCGCTGCGGTGCTCTCCGCCCATCCTCCTTCGCCACTCCTGCCCATACTCTTTCTTCGTCGATGCCCGCGCGTGATGCCCCCGCCGTCCGGTGGATCGTGGCTGTCTCGCCCGCGAGCGTGGCGATGATCGGGGGGACCGCAGGCGGTCGTCGGGGCGCGCCGTGCACCGATCGTTGCGGCCGCCGCAGGGAGCGGCGATGTGTGTGATACAATGCGTCCCGCAGCTCGCAACGATTGCACGCTTTGTTCGTTCTACTTCCGAGCGGAGCGATGCCGTGGTGTGTGTGCGCCGCGGTGAGATGAGGTACGCGGGGCGACGGGCCCGCGAAGGAGGGGTGTGGCGGTGGGCGACAACATCTTCAAGGACGACATCACGCGGCGCGAGGCGATGAAGACGGCGCTCAAGGCGGGGGCGTACGCCGCGCCGGTGGTGCTCGCCGCGACGGTGCCGGAGATGGTTTCCGCCGCCGCCACGCCCCCGCCGCCGACGACGACGACCTCCACAACGGCAGCCCCAGGCGGGACGACGACGACGACCACCACCACCGTACCGACCACGACGACGACGACCACGACGACCGCCGTGCCGACGACGACGACCACGACGACCCCACCCCCACCAGTGTGCACGCTCTTCGGCGATGCAGTCATTGTCCTTGGCGGCAATGGCTCCGCGCACGCTGTCCAGGCGAGCCAGAGCGGGACCGCAGGGACGTTTGGCGGGGTTAGCTTTAACGTCCCGTTGACCGGTGTGACGACGCTCAGTACACTGACCACTCTCTCAACAGACCTCAAGAACTTGGCGGGTGGCTGCGGCACTGGGTCCCCACGATTCAGCGTAATCATTCAACCGTCCGGTGGCGGTACCCCAATCACTGTCTTCTTTAGTATCAACGTGTGCCCGCTGAACACGTTTGTGAATACCGGCAATCTTGCCGCTCCCACGAGTATCGTCACAACGTCTGTAAACGGTTCGCCGCAGACGTTCGCATCGGTGGTCACGACATTTGGCAGCGCCACAGTCACAGAGATCGATCTGGTGGTCGATCCAAGTTTCGCGATTCCAAGTACGTTCCTGTTGGATAACGCGACGGTCAACAACACGATCTGTACGTTCGAGTAGTAGCACGACAAGGAGCGTACAGACCCGGCGAAACGCCGTTACCTGCGGGTGGCGGCGCTCGCCGCGTCGCACTCGTTGCGCGGGCGTGGTGCGAGAGCACGAGGGGACAGTGCAGAGGAGATCATCCCTGCGGAGGGATGGGACATGGCGGCGTTGACGATCGGGATGGCCACCTACGACGACTTCGAGGGCGTCTACTTCACCTTGCAGGCGCTGCGCCTCTACCACGACCTCGCGGACACGGAACTGCTCGTGGTCGACAACTTCGGCTGCGAGGCCACCCGCGCCTTCGTGGAGAACTGGGCGGGGGCACGCTACCTCCTCGCCACCGACGCGGTCGGCACCGCCGCCCCGCGAGACCGGGTCTTCCGCGAGGCGCGGGGGGAGGCGGTGCTCTGCTGCGACTCGCACGTCCTCTTCGCGCCGGGTGCGATCGCGGCGCTGCGGGCGTACTACCGGGAGCGCCCCGGCTGCATCGACCTCGTCCAGGGGCCGATGCTCTACGACGACCTGCGCAGCCTCTCCACGCACCTCGAGCCGGTCTGGCGGGAGCATTTCTGGGGGACGTGGGCGACCGACCCGCGCGGCGAGGACCCGGCGGGGGAGGCGTTCGCGATCCCGATGCAGGGGCTGGGCGTCTTCAGCTGCCGGAAGGATGCCTGGCCCGGCTTCAACCCGCGCTTCCGGGGGTTCGGCGGGGAGGAGGGGTACATCCACGAGAAGTTCCGACGGGCGGGCGGGCGCTGCCTCTGCCTGCCCGCGCTGCGCTGGATGCACCGCTTCGGCCGGCCGCGCGGCGTGCCGTACGCCCTGACGATCGACGACAAGCTCAGGAACTACCTGATCGGGCACGGCGAGCTGGGCTTGGACCCGGTGCCGGTGATCACGCACTTCGCCGGTGCGCTGGCGAAGGAAACGGTCGTCGCCATCGCCCTCGACGCCCTGTGGGATGAGACCCTCGACCACCTGGTAAACGCGGGGGAGCACCCGAAGGCACTGGAGAAACTGCTCGCCGATGGGTCGCTGATCCTCTTCCAGCCGGGCACGCGGGAATTCATCACGCTCAACCCGCTTGCCGCCTTCCTGTGGGAGTCAAGCACCGAGCAGATTACCGTCGACGCGCTGGTCGGCGAAGTCCGCGCGCTCTTCCCCGAGCAGGAGACCGTGGAGCGCGACGTCCTCGACCTCGTGCGGGAATTCGCCGTGCACGGACTGATCACGCTCGTGGGCGCGCCCGACAGTGGGCCGGAGACGACCGCGCCGAGTGTGAGCCTCACGTCGACATTTCGGCGGGCACACCTTACACCGAGCAAAGACCAGCGGACGCTCCCGCAGGCGCGATGACGGTTCCGGCAGTTTGTCCGGACCTGGGGGGGATCGTGCGCACGCCGCATCACGGACGAGGGTTTCCCCGCATTTTCGATACTGCGGGCGAAGCCAGAAGCAGATGAATCTTGCGGGACGGCGTTCTTTACTGCTGCATATCTTGCGTCATGAGGATCGTGGCTGCCTCGTCGTAATCATGCTCGCATACATCAGTGCATGGAGCAGCCGCATGATATCCGCCTCGATATCGGGGGCATCGGGGAAGACTTCCCGCACTTCGGCGGCGATCGCCGCGACCTCGTGCGCCCCGTCGCAGTACGCCCAGACGAGCGCCGCCGTCGGGTTAATCGTCAGCAGCTGGTTGGTGTCCGCGCGGTAGAGGACCATGCTGCCGTCGGCGAGCAGCTCGTCCCGGACGGACGGGGCGCGCCGGGGCCGCTCGGCCGCCGCAGACGGAGCCGCCGTATCATCCCCCCGCTGGCTCTCTTCCCCTGCGCCCCCTTCATCCGCCAGCAAGGCCCGGGTGGCCGCCACGTAGTCTCGACGCCAGTGCGGATGCAGCCGGAAGGAACCTGGCTGGACCGGCCGCGTGCCGATCTCTTGATAAAACAGCTCGGGTGTACCCGCGCCCGACAAGTGCACCGGTTGAACACCCCACCGGTAGATGTAGTACCACTCGCTTCTCGGCAACTCCCCTTGTCCCGTATACGGCCCTCCAAAAGATCGCACTTTCGCGAGAAGCGCGCCATCCATCGCGGCGTCCTGTGCACCGCTGATGGCGGGATAGCCCCCGACGGTCTCGAACGCGGCGCGCGTGAAGAGGCTGAGATTATGCCCATAGCCCATCGAGTGATCGAAGTGGAGGCCACTGCCGTCCCAGAACCAGTAGCGCTTCGGGTTGAAGTAGTCGGCGTCGCCAAGTTGCTCCACCGAGACCGACAACCGCCACGGCAAATTGATGTCGTCGTCCTCCCACGGTGCGAGGAGTGCGCCGTGCGCGATGCTGATCGCAGCGTTGTACTTCTCGCCCAGGGTTGCGAACCGCTCCCCCACATTCACCACGCGAACGCCCGGGGCGTCGCAAATCAGTTCCTGCTCGGGGCAGTCGTTGAGCACGATCAATTCCTTGTTCGGATAGGTCTGTCGCAAGAAGGAGTCGATGGTCTCCTCGAGGAGGTATTGGTAGTCCGGTGGACGGCCGTAGGTCAGGCAGATACAGGAAACTAACGGCGTGTCCACTTCTTACCTCCGGCATGGGGATCGGCTAAGGGACAGAGGTGAGCGAGAAGCAGTCCAACATGAAAGGTAACGGTACGGGCGCTTACCGCGCCGCCGCAGTCTTCTGTCCCGCATCGAATTCGCCACCAGTATCACCAAAAGCAAGGGTCCAGTCAAATGATGGGTACTGACATTCATGACAATCGCATCTAAATCGTGTTGCCCAGAGATGCGCTACTCAACGAGTCGTTACGGCTGAGATTCGTTGCTTTTCACCCCGCGTTCCGTCTTCGGGGAGCGAAAGCGCGGCGACGGTAGAGGTGAAAGGCAACCGAAGACGAGCGATTTCCTGAGAAAGCTCGGTGAAACAGCCAAGATTGCGACGGCGCACCCGTGCCGCCCGATGCGGTATTGCCCCGCTTCGATATCCACGACTTGCGGCACACCCACGCGACGCACCTGCTGCAGGCAGGATGGTCGATCCCCACAGTCTCGCGCTGATTGGGTCATGCGAACCCCGGCATCACCATGACGATTTACGCCCACGCCCTCAGCGACACGCAGGGCGAGGCCAATACGACGCCTGCCGCATTCGCCTTCGCGGGGACGGCGCAAGGTGCTCCGTCCCCGTGGCGTCCCCATGAATCAGAGAGAGGAGGAAACCGTCCCGGTAACGGCGCAGTTTTTCTTGCTATACAAGGGGATTTTGGAGCGGGTGATCGGACTCGAACCGACGACATTCTGCTTGGGAAGCAGACACTCTACCAACTGAGTTACACCCGCCTATCGCCGTAGCGTGGATGCAGTATACGCAGTTGGCGGCAATTCCGCAAGCGCCATGTCGGAGCGCCGCGCGACGCCGGATACGGCGCTCCGGTGCGGATACAGTGGCGGCGCGGTGTTTGCTATAGAGAAGGTTACTGCATCACCGCGTGGTACACTGGCGTCCGTGTCTGGACCGGTGTGGGTGACGCCAGCGAAGAGCAACGCGCAGCGGAGTGCGTTCTAAGGAGGCAGAGCGTGAAATCCGGCCCAACGATGGCACGGTACGGAACAGTGATAACCGTCGTCATGTTCGCCGCGCTGCTCGCCGCGTGCGGTGGCAAGGCGAAACCGACCGCAACCCCCGTCAGCGCGACGGTCGCGCCATCGACGAACCTCGCCACCGCACCGGCGAGCGTGACGAACACCCCAATTGCGGCGACGCCGACATCATCTGCGGCGACGCCGACATCATCGCCGGTACCGGCCACCCCGACGCCGCTGGCTATCGCGACGGCCGCCGTAGTGGCGACGGGGACAGCGCTCAGTGCGACGAGCGCCGCCCTCACGGGCGCGACGCCCGCCGGAACCGTCGCTGCGTCCGACCCCGCCGCGCAGACCGTCGTTGATAAGGCGCGTGTCCGGTTTGACAAGATTAATACCCTCCACTTCGCGCTGACAATCGACGGTGACGTTTTCCTCGACAAACTGCGGACGCAGAAACTCAAGTCTGCGGACGGCGATCTCGTGCGCCCGGATAAAGTGGCGGTCACGGCAAAGGCGGCGGTCGGCCCAATCAACGCGCAGCTTAAATTCATCCAGATCGCCGACAACGCCTACCTGACGAACATCCTCACCGGGAAGTGGGAGAAGGCGCCGCAGGGCTTCGCATACGACCCACGCCTGGTCTTCGACCGAGACAAGGGCGTCACGGCGATCCTGACGCGGGTGGGCGGCTGGTCGCTCGTCGATACGATGAAGATTAACGGGACGGACACCCAACATGTGCGGGCATCGGTGCCGGTCGAGAGCGTCAATGATCTCGTCTCATTTTCACTGCGCGGGGACATGGTCGATGTCGATCTGTACGTCGAGCCGAAGAACAACGATGTCGTCCGGCTCGTGATCGGGGAGCAAGTCTCGGCGGTGACTGCGGGCACGGTCGCGGCGCGCTGGACGCTCGATCTCTCCAAGCAGAATGACAACATCAAGATCGACCCGCCAACGCTTGGGGCGTAGGAATGAGGACGACGCGGGTGACCAGTAACGCGGATACCGTCACGACGATGCCCGCCGACCGGCACGCGCCGGACACGTCCCCGATCCCGGAGGGCCGCGCGCGGTGGGTTCTCGCGGCGGCCTTGCTCGCGGTCTTCGTCGGCTCGCTCGATCTCACGGTGATCGCGACATTGCTGCCGACGATGGTCAGTGACCTCCAGATCAACACCGCCGACATCGACCGCTACGTCTGGGTGGTGCTCGGTTATCTGCTGGCGTACATGGTCACCATCCCGGTGCTTGGGCGCGTCTCCGACCTGATCGGGCGGCGCGCGGTCTTCGCGGGGGCGCTGGTCGTCTTCGTCATCGGGTCGCTGCTCAGCGCGCGGGCGACGGGTTTGGGGTCGCTCATCACGGGGCGCGTCATCCAGGGGTTCGGTGGGGGCGCGCTCGTCCCGGTGACGATGGCACTCGTCGGCGACATCCTGCCGCCGCGTCGGCGCGCTGCGGTCATCGGCCTCGTGGGGGCCATCGACACGATGGGGTGGGTGCTCGGCCCGGTCTATGGCGCGGCGTTGCTCGGCCTTACCGGCTCGTGGCGTGCCGTCTTCTGGGTCAATGTGCCGATCACCGCGATCACGGTGCTCATCCTGCTCTTCACCTGGCGCGGCATCCCCCAGCCGAAGGTGCGCGAGCGGCTCGATCTCGTCGGCGCCGCGCTGCTCACCTTCGTGCTTGTCTGCGTCAATCTCGCGCTCTCGACGGGATCGGAGGCGGGCAGCGGGAGCGGCCAACTCGGCGGCTCGGCGAACCCGATGACGACGTATCGCTGGCCGTTGCTCGGCGGGGCGCTCGTCGCCTTCGTCGCCTTCCTGCTGTGGGAGCGTCACACTGCCGCACCGCTCGTGCCGCTCGCGCTCTTCCGCATCCGCGTCTTCAGTGCGGCGACGGTGGCGAACCTCCTCTTCGGCGCGGCGCTGATCGTCGTGATGGTCGATGTGCCGCTCTTCGCGTCGCTCGTGGTGGAGGATCCAAAGCGCGCGAGTTTGATCGGGGCGGCGCTGCTGACGCCGTTCACGCTGATGATGGCGCTCGGTTCCGTCGCAGGCGGGCTGCTCACCGGTCGGGTCGGCGCGCGAGCGGTCGCACTCGTTGGTATTGTGGTCGCGAGTGTCGGACTGTTCGCGATGCGTTTCTGGCCGGACACCGTCGTCGCGCTGCCGATGGGCGGCACGTTGCTCCTCGCCGGTCTCGGGTTCGGGCTGGTGATCGCCCCCGTCGCGTCCGTGGCGATCAACGCGGTGGGGCGGTCGGTCTACGGCGTCGCGTCCGGCCTCGTCGTCGTGACGCGGCTGATCGGCATGACGATCGGGTTGTCGCTCCTCAGCGGCTGGGGTGTGGGCCGTCTGAGCACGCTGCTGCAAACGAATGTGCCGACGAAGGCCCCTGATGAGCAGGACCTCGATTTCCAGAACCGCGTCTTCGCGTACATCGGCGAGCAGACGATCCATTACTCCCTGGTCGTGCTGCGCGAGACGTTCCTCATCGCTGCCATCATCTGCATCGCCGCGCTCATCCCCGCGCTGCTTTTCGTGCGACGCCGCATGCATCTGTCGCACGAGAACGCCAGATCAGTCCGGGCGTCAATGGACTAGCGCACTGCCGACGTGAGCGCGGCGATATTCTCCGCGACCGACGCTTTCGCGTTGTACACGGCCGTCCCCGCCACCATCAAATCGCACCCCGCGTCGGCGGCGCCCTTGATCGTCCGCGTGTTCACGCCCCCATCGACCTCGATGATGAAGTCCAGCCCGCGCGCCGCCCGCATTTCGGCGAGGCGGGCGATCCGCTCCGTGCTCCGTGGCAGGTAGGATTGCCCGCCGAAGCCGGGATTGATGCTCATGACGAGCACCAGCCCGACCAGCGGCAGCACTTCTTCGATCATCACGAGCGGCGTGGCGGGATTGAGCGTGATCCCCGGCACCGCGCCCGCGTCGCGAATGGTTGTGAGCAGGCGGTTGCAGTGGGCCGTCGTCTCGATATGCACCGTGACGATGTCCGCACCTGCCCGCGCGAACGCCTCGGCGTACCGCTCCGGCTCGACGATCATCAGGTGTGTCTCGATCGGGAGCGCGGTCGCACGGCGGACCGCTTCGAGCACCGGCAGGCCGATGGAGATGTTCGGCACGAACCGCCCGTCCATCGTGTCGAAGTGGATGGATGCCGCTCCCGCCCGCTCCGCCGCCTGAATCTGGTCGCCGAGGTGGAGGAAGTCGGACGCAAGGATCGATGGGGCGATGCCGGGTCCGGTCCGAACGCGCTGTCGCAGTGACGCAAACCGGTCCATGTGACGCTACTCCTTCGTATGCTACCGTTCTCACCAGCATTGTAGCCGGGATCGCGGCGCGCCGCCTTGACGATGCAGGAGAGCGCGCGCACAATGCGCCGGTAGGATTCCGTTCGTGCTGCGTGTTACGTGCTTCGTGCTTCGTGCATTGCGACGCCACGGCGACGTGGGAGGGGATGGGAGACGGATTGGGCATGAGCATAAGCACGGAAACGGCGAAGCGGACACCGCTCTTTGCGGAGCATTCACGGCTCGGCGCACGGATGATCCCGTTCGGCGGCTGGGACATGCCCGTCCAGTACACGGGCATCATCGACGAGCATCGCGCCGTACGCAACGCGGCGGGCATTTTCGATCTCGGTCACATGGGACAGGCGCGCGCTTCCGGCCTCGACGCCGAGCGCTTCCTCCAGTACGTCGCGACGAACGACCTGAGCAAAATCCCGGATGGCATGTCGCAGTACAGCATCCTCTGCCGCCCGAACGGGAACGCCGTGGACGACATCTTCGTCTACCGCCTGCCCGGCGCGTTCTTCATCTGCCTCAACGCATCGAACACGGGGAAGGACATCACGTGGTTGCAGGAGCAGCAGCGTCAGTCCGGCTTCGATTGCATGGTCGAGGACCTCTCGCCCGTCACGGGGATGCTCGCGGTGCAGGGGCCGAAGGCGCTCGGCATTGTGCAGCGGCTGACGGAGGTTGACCTGCATGCGCTCCCGCGCTTCGGCGTCACCACCGCGACCGTTGATGGCGTCGAGACAATCGTCGGGCGCACGGGCTACACCGGCGAGGATGGCGTGGAAATCTACCCGCCCATCGACGCGGTCGTGTCGCTCTGGCGTCGCCTGCTCGAAACGGGCGCGGACGACGGGCTTGTGCCGATCGGTCTGGGCGCGCGGGACACGCTCCGGCTTGAGGCGAAGATGGCGCTCTATGGCCACGAACTGACCGAGGAGATCAACCCGCTCGAAGCGGCGCTCTCGTGGGCGGTCGCGATCGACAAGGGTGATTTCATCGGCCGCGACGCGCTGCTTGCGATCAAGGAGGCCGGTGGCCCGGCACGCAGGCTGGTCGGCTTCCGTATGACGGGGCGGGGCATCCCGCGCGCGGACTATCCCGTCGCGCTCGATGGCGAAACGGTCGGGCACGTGACGAGTGGCGGGTACGCGCCAACGCTGGACGCGAATATCGGGCTGGCGCTCGTGCGGCGCGATGTCGCCGGCGTCGGCAAGCCGCTTGATATTGTCATCCGCAATCAGCCGGTGGCGGCGGAGCAGGTGCGTACGCCGTTCTATCGACGGCCGGACGGGTAACGGACGAAGGAACGAAGAGAAGGGAACGCGCGCATGGAGACGCCCGCAGATTTGCGGTATTCCGAGGCACACGAGTGGGTGCGCATGGAGGGTGATGTCGCGACGATCGGCATTACTGCGTACGCGCAGGACTCGCTCGGCGATATCGTCTTTGTCGAGTTGCCCGCCATCGGACGCTCGCTCACCGTCGGCGAGGGCTTCGGCGTCGTCGAGTCCGTCAAGGCGGTCTCCGATGTATACAGCCCGGTCGAGGGGTCGGTCGTTGAAGTGAATAACGCACTGGAACAGTTGCCGGAGAACATCAATCACCAGCCCTACGGCGAGGGGTGGATGGTGCGCATCCAGGTCTTGGACCTGAGCGCAATCGACCGCCTGATGGATGCCGATGCATACACGACGTTTACCGCGCACTGAGTGTCATGCTGTTACTCGCCGAAATTCCGTCATCGTACAGCGTCTGACGCTGATTCGAGGAGTGACCCTAATGTCCTATGTACCGACGACCGATGCCGAACGACGCGCCATGCTCGAGGCCATCGGTGTCGAGAACTTCGACGCGCTCGTGCAGGCCGTGCCCGCCGATTTGCGCTTCCCGAAACTGCTGCTGCCGGGGGCGTTGTCCGAGATGGAGGCGTTGCGCACGCTCGGCGCGCTCGCCGAACGCAACGCGGACTCCACGCGCTACCCGCTGTTCCTCGGTGCGGGGGCGTACAACCATTTCACGCCCGCCGCCGTGCACCACACCGCCTTTCGTGGCGAGTTCTACACGGCGTATACACCGTACCAGCCCGAGGTCTCGCAGGGGACGTTGCAGGTCATCTACGAGTTTCAGACCTTCATAACCCAGTTGTACGGCATGGAAGTCTCCAACGCCTCGATGTACGACGGCGCGACCGCGCTCGCCGAGGCGGCGCTGATGGCAATCAACAGCACGAAGCGGCATCGCGTCGTCGTCGCCGATTCCGTCCACCCCGCGTACCGCAAGGTGATGGCGACGTACACGAGCGGGCTGGATGTTGAATTGGCGACGGTCGAATGCGTGAAGAAGGAGTCGCTTACGACGACTGTTGCCGATGTGCGCACCGCACTGAACGACCGGACCGCGTGCCTCGTCGTGCAGTACCCGTCGTTTGTCGGCACCATCGACGATTTGCAGGCGCTCGCGGACGCGGCGCACGCGGTCGGCGCGCTCTTCATTGTCAGCAGTTACCCCGTTGCGCTGGGGTTGCTCAAGCCGCCCGGCGCATATAACGCGGACATCGCGGTCGGTGAGGCGCAGTGTTTCGGCACGGGCCTCGCGTTCGGCGGGCCGTATCTCGGCGTGCTGACCTGCAAGCAGTCGCTCGTGCGGCTGATGCCGGGGCGGGTGGTCGGGCAGACGACGGACACGACCGGGCGACCGGGCTACGTGCTGACGCTCCAGACGCGCGAGCAGCATATTCGACGCGAGCGGGCGACCTCCAACATCTGCACGAATGAGGGGCTGAACGCGCTGATGGCGACAATCCAGATGGCGATGCTCGGTGATGGCGGCGTGCGCGAACTGGCGGCGCAGTGCTATCACAAGGCACACTACCTCGCCGGTGCTATCGCGGCGCTCCCCGGCTACGCGGTGGTGCGCGCCGATGGCGCGGATCAGAACGGCAGTGGCCCTGCGACGACCTTCTTCAATGAATTCGTCGTGCGGACGCCTGTGCCGCCCGCACGGGTGAATGAGCGACTGCTCGCCGCCGGGATGATCGGTGGCTACGATCTCGGGCTGGATTATCCAGCGCTCGCGGGGCACATGCTCGTCTGCGCGACGGAGATGCTCGACCGCGCGATGCTCGACCGCTTCGTTGAGGTCCTCGCGACAATCGCATAGCGACTGACGCGCGAGAAGCGCCGTGCACTCGCTTCCTCTGCTATACTGCATGCATCGTCCGCGATTCTGTGTGGGCGTCCTGTGCTGCGTCGCGCGATGCGAAATTTTTCTCGGAGGACCATTGCCGAAGCCGATTGTTGCTGTAGTTGGCAGACCAAACGTCGGGAAATCGACGCTTTTTAACCGCCTGATTGGCGAGCGCCGCGCCATCGTGCAGGACGAGCCAGGCACGACGCGCGACCGCGTGTATGGCGACGTGGAGTGGAACGGCGCCTCCTTTTCGCTCGTCGATACCGGCGGCTTGATCGTCGATGAACGCGGTGCGGAACTTGACCTGAGCGACATCCCCGCAGGAACGCAGAAGCAGGCGGAACACGCGATCAAGGAAGCGGACGTCATCGTGATGGTCGTCGATGCCGAGGTAGGCGCGACCGCCGCCGATCTGCTCATCGCCGATATCGTGCGCCGGACGAAGAAACCCGTCGTGCTCGCCGCGAACAAGGCGGAGAGCAACACGCGCGCGGCGAACGCGGTCGATTTCTACTCGCTCGGTCTCTCCGATCCGATTGTCGTCTCGTCGTTGCACGGCCGCGGGACGGGCGACCTGCTCGACGCCATCGTGCAGGCGCTGCCGGAATTTGAGGAGGAACCGGAGCCGAGCGGGCCGCGCATCGCCATCGTTGGCAGGCCGAATGTCGGGAAGTCCCGCCTCCTGAACGCGATCCTCGGGCAGGAACGCTCCATCGTGAGCGACATACCGGGGACGACGCGCGACTCGATTGACACCGAGGTTGAGTGGGAGGGGCAGACGATCGCGCTGATCGACACCGCCGGCATCCGCCGCCGGGGCAAGGTCGAGCCGGGCATCGAGAAGTACAGCGTGCTGCGCTCGATGCGGGCGATCACGCGCGCCGATGTCGTGCTGCTCGTCGTTGATGCGACGGAGGGCTTCACCGCGCAGGACCTCCACATTGCGGGGTACGTCGCGGATGAGGCGCGCGGCATGGTGCTCGTCGTCAACAAGTGGGACCTCGTCGAAAAAGACGGGCAGACGATGGAGCAGTACAAGCAGGCCGCCGCCGAGGCGCTCGATTTCATGCCGTTCGTGCCCGCCGTCTTCATCTCGGCCAAGTTCAACATCCGCGTCCCGCAGGTGCTGGAGCGCGCCTTGCTCGTCGTCGAGGAGCGCAAGAAGCGCGTCCCGACCGCCGCGCTCAACAAGATGCTGAGCGCGGCCGTCGAGAAGCACCCACCACCGTCGAAGCCGGGCAAGTGGGTCAAGTTCTACTACGCGACGCAGGTGGACGTCTCACCGCCCTCGTTCGTCTTCTTCTGCAATCACGCGGAGGATGTGCACTTCTCGTATCGTCGCTACCTGGAGAATCAGTTGCGCGAGCAACTCGGATTCATCGGAACCCCGATTCGGATGCGGTTCCGCAACAGACAGGAGCCAGGTCAATGATTCAGGCCGCCCGCATCGCCCTCGTCCTCGTCGCCGCCTACTGCATCGGCGGCATACCGTGGGGGCTAGTGCTGGTGCGGGCGATCAAGCACGTCGATATTCGCGCGTTCGGCAGCGGCAAGACGGGCGCGACGAATGTGCTCCGGTTACTTGGCTGGCAGGGCTTCGCGGCCATCGTCGTGCTCGATGCGCTGAAGGGCGTCGGCGCGGTGCTGGTCGCGCGGTACGTGACGGGCAACGCCTGGGTCGAGGGGGCGGCGGGCATCCTCGCGATCAGCGGCCACTGCTGGTCGCCGTACCTCGGGTTCCGGGGCGGCGGGCGCGGTATGGTCACAGCGATGGGCGCGGCGTTCATGATGGCTCCGGGCCTGATCTTCCTCATCCCGGTCTTTTTGATCCCAGTCCTGCTCACCCGCTATATGTCTCTCGGCAATGTGACGGCGGCGCTCACCGCACCGGTCGTGCTACTCATCGGCGCGGTGCTCGGCTTTTCGCCGTGGGCATATTTCTTCTTCGGCACCGTCGGGTGCGTGCTCATCCTCATCAATCACTCGGATAATATCCAGCGCATCCTCGCGGGGACCGAGCGCAAGATCGGTGAAAAAGTGACGCCGCGCAACCCCGAACCCGGAGCGCAGGCGCATTAGCGCGATGTTCGTATAATTACAGGCAGCAACGTGTCAGCAGTCTGGCGAAGTGTTCGTGGGGCGTCGGGCGGTCGCCATGGCACCGCAGCCCGGTTGGGCGAGTAGTGTGAAGGAGCCGACGATACATGCGCGCCCCCCCGACTACAACCATGAGACTGCGGACCGCCCGGTGGCGCCGGATGGCCATACCCGGCAGCCTAACCACCCTGCTGCTGCTCCTGGCCCCCGTCACGACCATGAACACCGGGACCAGCACCCGCGCCGCCTCCTGCGTCTTCTTTCAAGATACCGGCCAAACCCTCTGCGACCGCTTCCTCAACTACTGGAATGCGCATGGCGGCCTGGCGATCAATGGCTACCCGCTGACTGGGGCGCGCATGGAGACGCTGGAGGACGGCAAACAATACCAGATGCAGTGGTTTGAGCGGGTACGCATGGAATACCACCCGGAGGTCGCTGACCCGCAATACCAGGTCCTGCTCGGTCAGTTCGGGCGCAAGATTCACCCCGCCGATCCGGCCGTGGCCGCCAAGCCCGGGCAGCGTTTCTTCCCGGAGACCGGGCATAACCTCGGTGGCGACTTCCTCACCTACTGGTCGGTGCAGGGCGGGCTGGCGCAGTTCGGCTACCCGTTGAGTGAGGAGGTTCAGGAGACGCTAGACGGCAAGGCCTACACCGCGCAGTACACCGAGCGGGCGCGCTTCGAGCGGCATCCAGAGCAACAGCCGCCCCACACCGTCCTGCTGGGGCAGTTCGGACGACTGTTGCTGAACCAGGGTGGGTCGCCACCGGCGGCATCAGCACCACCCGCATCCCCGTCCTTCAACGGCACGCCCTACCGTGACCAGTTCGGGCGCTTCACCACGCGCTATCCGGTGGGCTGGAGAGTGCGCCTCGATGGCGACTGCAATGTGAACTTCTTGGCACCGCAATCACCCCCCGCTGCGGGGATCAATGTGTCGCCGCGCCCGGTGACCGACGACGTCACACTCGACAACTATCGCCAGAACGATTACGACTATCTGCTCCCGCGCCTGAAGGATTACCGCCAGATCAGCGACACGGAGATCATGGTCGGCCCCAACAACGCGTACAAGCGGGTCTTCACGCACACGAACGAGGAAGGGCAGTTCGAGGAGATTGTGCGCTACCACATCCGCGCGAAGGGCTACGTCATCGTAGTAAATTGCTTCACGGCGCCGCAAGACGAGGGGCGCTATATGCCGCTCTTCGACGGGACGACTGGAGCGATCGAGCCGCTTGGCCCGTAGGGGGCATCATGTGGCTCGGTCTGCGACGGTTATGCCTCGTATCCGTTCGGGTGCCGCTGCCGCCACGCCCACGCGCTCGCGATCATGTCATCGAGGCTGCGCGTCGCGCGCCAGCCAATCATCTCTGCGGCACGTGACGGGTCGGCGTAGACGATGGCGGCATCCGCGCCGCCCGGTCGCCGTGGTCCCTCCACGACCGTCACCGATCGATCCGTCACGCCCCGCACGGCATCGACGATCTGGCGAACGGAGACGCCGGTTCCTGTGCCGAGGTTGAGCGTCAACGACGTGTGCGCGTCGAGCGCTTCCAGCGCGCGCACATGCGCCTCCGCGAGATCGACGACGTGGATATAGTCGCGGACACAGGTGCCGTCCGCAGTCGGATAGTCCGTTCCGAGGATGGTCAGGTAGTCTCGATTCCCCTCCGCCACAGCGAGCGCGAGCGGCACGAGGTGCGTCTCGTGCGCGCGGTCCTCGCCGAACCGTTCGGATGCGCCCGCCGGATTGAAATAGCGGAGAATTGCCGCGCGCAAGCCACGGAGTTTCACATGCCACTCGGTCATTTCCTCGATCATCACTTTGGTGAGGCCGTAGGGGTTGAGGGCATGTCGCGGCAGTGCCTCCGTCACCGGCATCGTCTCGGGCTGGCCATAGACAGTGCAGGAGGAGGAAAAAACGAAGCGCGGGCAATCGTGCGCGAACATCGCGTCGAACAGGTTGCACGCGCCGACGAGGTTGTTCGAGAAATATAACTCCGGGCGCTCCATGCTCTCCCCGACGAGCGCGTACGAAGCGAAATGGAGCACCGCGTCGGGGCGATGGTCGGCGAAGGCGCGATGGACGGCGTCACGGTCGCGCAGATCGGCCACGACGAAAGTCGCGCGCTCGTCCACTGCTGCGCGATGGCCAAGTTCGAGGTTGTCGAGCGCGATCACCTCGTGCCCCGCGTTCAGGAGAACTTCCGTCGTCACGCTGCCGATGTATCCCGCCGCGCCCGTCACCAATGCTTTCATCGCGTCACCTTTCGTCTGCGCTTGCGTTCATTCCTCGGTGGACGCGATCTCATCGCTCGCGTAATCGGGGAACCGGAACGCCATCTCCTTGTTCAATAATCCACCGTGTCCGAGCGCCGCCAGCATCCGTGCATCGACCCGCTGACCGGCGAAGAAGCGCGGCAGGATCAAGTCCAGAACCGTCGCGCGCGAGAACATCCCGCACGATGCCATGCCGAGGACGGGAACCTCCCTGATGTACGCCAGCCAGTAGGTGCTGCCGGGGTGCGCGGGCACGCCGCGCTTCTCCCACCGCGCGCCGAGCGCGTCGAGCGCCTGCACGGTGAGGTCGAGCGGATCGGTGGAGGTCACACCGGCGCAGAGGATCATCGTCGATCCGGTGCGCGTCAGTTCCGCGAAGGCGCCCGCGACGCTCGTCACGCTATTTTCGGGATGGATGAGCGCGCCGACCGCCGAACCGAACCACGTTACCTTATGCAGGAGCGATTCGTGAAACCGCTCCCCGGCGGTGGGCAGAAGGTCCTCGCGCACGAGGACGCCGACGCGCTGCGGCACGAACGGCAGCACGCTGAGCACCGCGCCGTCACGGTGCGCGATCGCTTCCGCTTCCCGAAGCGACGGTTCATCTGTGACAAGTGGCGTAACCTTAACACCCGCGACGGCCTGACGCTCGCGGACGATCTGCGCGTCGAAGCGCGTCCAGACGGACATGTCCGGCACGCTGTTGATCGTGAGCAGGCGCGGCACATCGACCGTAAGCAGCCCACGGTGCGCCGCACGGAGCGTTATCATGCTCTCGTGCGGTTCGCCGATGATGATGCCGTCACCCGCGACAGCGGCGGCAAGCCGACGGGCCGCGCCTTCCTCGTGCACATCGCTGGGTTCCATCGCGAGCAGATGAATTGTCCGGTTCGCAGCCAGAAGGTCGGGTCGGTCGGCGTCGGTCAGTCTGCGACCCTTGCGCAGCCGCGTGCGCTGACCGCCGATTGTGTATTCGACATCGTGCGCCAGTACATATCCCCCGAGCGATGCGTCCCGCAACGCATCGGGCGAGAAAATCCCGGCTTTCATCGTGGCAGCACCCGCTGCCCGTGCCGCTGGAAGGCGAGCCAGTCGCTGATGATCGCCGCGTCGTGATCGAACGCGAGCGGCGGGAGCGCGTCAGGTGGGAAGTAATCGATCGCACTGATTTCGTCGGCTTGGACAACCGGCTCGTCTGCATCAGACGGCAGCACACCCGTGTACACGATCAGCACAACGGGATTTGCCGCTTCTGAGTAGACGCCGAGCAGGTGTGTCAGGGTAATGGGCAGCCCAAGTTCCTCTCGCACCTCGCGCTCGGCGCCGCGCTCGACCTGCTCGCCGCGATCAACATACCCCGAAGGGAATGTCCAGAGGCCGCGCCGGGGTTCCATCGCGCGCCGCTGGAGCAGGATTGTCTCGCCCCGCGCGATGATGACCGCCACCGCGACTTTGGGATCGAGATACTGCGGTGGCGCCGCGCCCGTCATCGCGCGCCCTCGATGGATCGCCGGACGCGCTCGTAGTCTTCGGGTGTGTCGATGTCGTCCGGTGCGACGCCGGGGACGGGGACTTCGAGTACCATGTCCATGTGCTTGCGCAGAATCGGTCGCGCGCCCGTGTCGCCCTTCAAGTTGTCGAGCAGGGGCCAGGTGATGCGCGCGAGCAGCACGGGATTGCCCCAGCCACTGTCGTAGACGGGCACGATGAACGGCCCCCCGGTTTGCCGATATGCGCGGAGGATCGCATCGACCACGGCCGGGGGGAGCATCGGCTGGTCGCCGACGACCATCAGCGCAGCGCCGACCTCGTCACCGAGCGCGTTGATTCCCGCTTTGACACTGGTGCTCTGCCCTTCGGCGTGGGCATCGTTGTGCACAACGGTGATGCCGGTGCAATCGAGCGCCGCTTCGATTTTGTCTGCGGCATGACCGAGCACGAGGATGATCTGATCGGCGCTTGAGGCCCGCAGCGCATCGAGCGTGTAGGCGAGTGCCGGTCGCCCGTTAAGTTGCGCCAGTTGCTTCGGTTGCCCGAGGCGCGTCGAGTCACCGGCGGCGAGGACGACGGCGGCGACATTCCCGTGCCCGCTCACCGCGCCGATCCTTGCGCATCGCGCTGAGCCTGCATGAAGCCGCCGGGGCGGCCCGACCGCACGGCGAGCATCTCTGCGAGAATGCTGAGCGCGATTTCCTCCGGCGAGACCGCCCCGATGTCGAGGCCGATTGGCGCGTGGATGCGGGCAAGGTCGTCTTCGCCCACGCCCTCGGCGCGCAGCGTCGCGATCCGGTCCGCGTGCGTCTTGCGGCTGCCGATCGCGCCGATGTACCGGAGCGGGTAGGGAAGGGCATACTTCAGGGCGGGCCGCTCGAACTTCGGGTCGTGTGAGAGGATCACAAGGTACGTTTCCGTGTCGAGTGTGGTCTGCGTGAGGCCCTTGTCCGGCCACGCGAGGATGCGCCGCGCGACGTGCGGGAAGCGTTCCTCCGTGAGGAACCACTCGCGCGCGTCGATCAGCGTCACGTCGAACCCCAGGTCCTGCGCGAACCGCGTCAACGGCACGGCGATGTGCGCCGCGCCGATCACCACGAGGCTCGGCGGTGGCAGGTAGGACTCGACGAAGACGCGGCTCTCCCCCGCGTCTGTCGCTATCGTTCGCTCCTCCGTTCGCCGTTCCCGGAGCAATTGCGCGCCGAGCGCGCCGAGACGCCCATCGAATCCGTCGTCGTCGCTGGTGCCGGAGAGCATCTGCGCGTTGGACGTGACGAGTACCTTCGTGCCGATGAACTGCCCATCGAGTACCGTCACCGTCGCCACGGGCTGGCGGCGCGCGACGGCGCTTTCGAGGGTGCGGAGGAGGCTGACGTCCATTAATTCACCGTGATCGGTTCAACAAAGACATCGATCTCGCCGCCGCAGGAGAGGCCGACCGTGAAGGCGAGTTCGTCCGCGACGCCGTAGGAGACGAGGCGCGCTTCGCCCGTGCGGAGCACCTCCTGCGCGACATCGACCACCGCGCCCTCGACGCAGCCGCCGCTGACGGAACCGGCGATGCCGCCGGATGCGGAGATCGCCATCTTCGAACCGCGCGGACGCGGGGCTGACCCCCACACCTTCACCACCGTCGCCAGCGCGACCGGTTCGCCGCTCGCCAGCCATTGATCGACCTGCGGTTGCACATCATTGAGTGTCGTCATCGTGTCCCATGCCCTTCTCTTGCTATCGGGCGGCAACCGCCGCCTTCGCGACCGTGTCGCGGCCCTGTCGCCGCGCCGGTCGCCTGCCCTGCACCTCGACAAGCAGCTTCGCGAGCGCTTGCAGACTCGCGAGGTTGTTCGCGGGGAGGAAATCGTCGCAGTACGGCAGCGCCGCCTGCATCCCGCGTGTCAGCGGCTGATAGCCCGTCGTCCCGAGCAGCGGATTTAGCCAGATCAGCCGGAAGCAGTTGCGCTGCAGGTGCGACATCGCGTCGCGCAGCAATTCCGGCTCGCCCCGATCCCAGCCGTCGGAGATGACGATGACGATTGCGCCCTGATTGAGCACGCGGCGCGACCACTCGTAGTTGAATGCGTGCAGGCTCTCGCCGATCCGCGTGCCACCGCCCCAGTCCTGCACGACCTTCGCGACATCGTCGAGCGCGTCGTCAATATCCTTGCGCCGCAGGAGGCGTGTGATCCTCGTCAGTCGCGTGCCGAAGACGAATGCTTCGACGTGATCGAGGCTGTTCTCCAGCGTGTGGACGAACTGGAGCAGGAGCCGCGTGTACCGCTCCATCGAGCCGCTGATGTCGCAAATGAGCACCAGCGGTCGTTTCTTCATCTTCGCCGTGCGGAAGGTCAGTTCGATCAACTCGCCGCCGTAGCGCATGTTCCGGCGGATCAACCGGCGCATGTCCAGGCGCCGACCTGTCCTGTCGGCCTGCAACCGGCGCGACTCGCGCTGCCCGATCTGCAACTTCATCAGTTGCATCACGCGCCGCGCCTCGTTCAACTCGTCCGCCGTGAAGGTCTCGAAGTCCTTGCTTTGCAGCATCTCGGACGAACTGTAGGTGCGCACCACATCCATCTCGGCCTGTGCCTGGTCACTCTCGGATGAACTGTTGACTTCCTTGCGGCTCGGGTCGCGTCCCTGATTGCTGCGCTTGCTCTCCCCCTCGCGGTCGCGCGCTTCCTCGTCGCGCTGCTGCGCGTCGGTGAGGCGGCGACGCGGCTGCTGCGCGCGCACCTGCTCATCGTCCGCGAGCACCAGCCCATCGTGATTGTTCGAGTGGTCCGCCGCGCGCCAGAAAGCGTCGAATGCCTCGTCATAGAGCGGCAAGTCCTCATGGCGACTGATCAGCGTCGTCTTCCCCGCCGCTTTGACATCGTCCCGCCGGTCCCAGCCGACGAATTCGAGCGCGTTGAGGAAGTCAAGCAGGTGCCCCGGCGAGACCTTGATGCCCATGTCACGCAGCAACCGGCCAAAACGGACGACCTGCACCAGCAGCACCGGCCCCGATTCCTCGGTCAGACCGGCGGGCGCGTTCTCAGCGACCATCGGCCCCCTCGCCCCCCGTCACCCCCGCGTTCGCGGTCGCCAGGAGCGAGTGCGCGCGCGGCCCGCGTATCGCGTCGATGTCCTCCTGATACTTCAGGAAGCAGCCGAGCGTCGCGTCGACGGTGGTGTCATCCAGTTGCTCGGAGCCGAGCTGCACAAGCGCGCGCGCCCAGTCGAGCGTCTCCGCGACACCGGGCAATTTGTAGAGTTCAATGGTGCGAAGTTCCTGGACAAAGCCGCAGATTTGCCGCGCCAGCGTCGTGTGCGCCTCGGGCACCTTCGTCGTGACGATCTGGAACTCTTTCGCGAACGACGGGTAGTCGATCCACTGGTAGAGGCAGCGCCGCTTCAGGGCGTCGTGAATCTCGCGCGTCCGGTTGCTGGTGATGACGACAACCGGCGGCGAATCCGTCGTGATCGTCCCGATCTCCGGTACCGTCACCTGGAAGTCCGAGAGCAGCTCCAACAAGAACGCCTCGAACTCGTCGTCCGCCCGGTCGATCTCGTCGATCAGCAGCACCGGGGCCGCGTCGAACCCGTGGTCGATGGCCTGGAGGAGGGGACGCCGAATGAGGAAGTCGGGGCCGAAGAGGTCCTTCAGCGTCTCCTCGCGGTCACCACCCGTCGCCTCAACGAGGCGAATTTCGAGCATCTGGCGCGCGTAGTTCCACTCGTAGAGCGCGTTCGAGACATCGATGCCCTCGTAGCACTGCAAGCGGATCAGCCGTGTGCCGAGCAGGTCCGCCAGCACCTTGGCGATCTCCGTCTTGCCGACGCCCGCCTCGCCTTCGAGCAGGATCGGCTTGTTCAGCCGGAGCGCGAGGAAAATCGTCGTGGCGAGCGAGCGATCCGCGACGTAGCGGTGCTCCTGAAGGATCTGCTGGATGCCGTCGATTGATTCAATTGCTGCCGCCACCGTCTCTCCTGTTCCGTGCCCCGAGCCACGTTCGTGCACACATCGGCCCGAGATTCAATAATCATGACAACGCGCAGAGAAGCCCGGCCATTCCATCCCATGGCCGGGCTTCCCAGTTTACCACGACATGCCAGGCTGCGGTTGCGTCGCTACTTCCCCTGCGCCCGCTCGACCGCTTTAGTCAACGCGCGCTTCGCGAAGACCTTCGTCATCGCGAGGCGATACTCGTCCGATGCGTGGATGTCCGAGAGCGCGTAATCGATGCCCTCTGCGGCATGACCGGCCGCTTCGGCGATCGCTTCGGCGGTAGGGGACTTGCCTTTGAGCGCATTTTCCACCGCTGTCGCCTTGATCGGCTTGGCGCTGACGCCGGAGAAGGCGATGGAGCACTCCTGCACCGTGCCGTCGTCCGCGAGGGTGACAATTGCGGCTGCGCCGACGACCGAGTAGTGCGACGCCTTGTTCGCCAGTTTCTCGTATGCGCTCCCGACCTTGCCTTGTGGCACCTGAAAGCGGATTTCGGTGAGCAGTTCGTCCTCGCCGAGGGTGGTGGTCATCAGGTCCTCGAAGAAGTTGGCGGCGGAGATGGTTCGCTCGCCCTTCGGGCCTTTCGCGATGAACTCCGCGCCGAGGGCAACGAGCACGGATGGGAGATCCGACGCCGGGTCCGCGTGGGCGACGCTGCCGCCGACCGTCCCGCGGTTTCGGACCTGCACATCACCGATGTGCGCGGCGGCCTCCGGGATGACCCGCACTGAGGACGCGAGTTCTTCGCTGGACTCTAGCATGTAATGTGTCGTCAGCGCGCCGACGGAGACGGCGCCATTCGTGCGGCGGATGTACGACATCTCCGGGATGCGGCTGATGTCAATCAGATGCGCCGGTTCTGCGAGGCGCAACTTCATCAGCGGCAGGAGGCTGTGGCCCCCCGCGATGAACTTCGCGTCGTCGCCGTACTGCTGCATCATTTGCAGCGCCTCATCAACACTGTTGGCGCGATGGTACTCGAACTCACCTGGAAGCATGATCCCCTCCTCACAAGTAGACAGTAGACAGTAGACGGTAGTCAGTAGACAGTAGTCAGTACGCTCGTATCCATTGCTCGCAGCACAGCGGGAGTGCAGGAGGCGGTATTCTCAGATCGCAGGCGTTACTCCTGTCTCCTGTCTACCGTCTACTGCCTACTCCCGTCAGTGCATCAACCGCCACAGTTTCTCCGACCGCAGCGGCATGTCGATATGCGTGACGCCGAATGGCTTCAGTGCATCGACGACCGCGTTGACGATCGCGGGGGTGCTGCCGATTGTGCCCGCCTCGCCGACGCCCTTGACGCCGAGCGGGTTGACGGGCGTCGGTGTCACCGTGCGATCCGTCTCGAACGACGGCAGCTCGCGCGCCGTGGGCAGCGCGTAATCCATCAGCGAGCCGGTGACGAGTTGGCCCGCATCATCGTAGACGACGCCCTCGAAGAGCGCCTGCGCGATCCCCTGCGCCAGCCCGCCGTGCACCTGACCGTCCACGATCATCGGGTTGATGACGCGGCCGCAGTCGTCCACCGCGACGTACCGCTTCAACTCGACCTCGCCGGTGTCCGCGTCCACCTCGACGAACGCGATGTGCGCGCCGAAGGGGTAGGTGAAGTTCGGCGGCTCGAAGAAGGAGGTCGCTTCGAGGCCCGGTTCGATCTCCGCCGGGATCGTGTCCCCTGTGTAGGCGACCCACGCGATCTCGCCGAGCGCCTTGGAGCGATCGGGCGCGCCCTGCACGCCGAAGCGACCATTCTCGAAGACGATGTCGTCCACGGACGCTTCGAGCATGTGCGCGGCGATGCGCCTGGCCTTCTCCTGCACCTTTCCGATGGCGAGCATCATCGCCGCGCCACCGACCGCCGTGCCGCGCGAGCCGAATGTGCCGACGCCATAGGGCGACCCCGCCGTGTCGCCGTGGTTGATGATCACATCGTCCACGCCGACGCCGAGTTCGTCCGCCGTGATCTGCGCAAACGTCGTCTCCTGCCCCTGCCCGTGCGGCGATGCGCCCGTCGTAACGGTCACTTTACCGGTCGGATCGACGCGCACGGTGCTGCTTTCCCAGCCAAAGCCGGCGGGCATCGCGGCGGAAGGCCCCATGCCGCAGACCTCGACGTAGGTGCTGAAGCCGATGCCGAGATATTTGCCCGCTTTCCGCGCCGCTGCCTGCTCCGCGCGGAAGGCGTCGTACTCGATGTGGCTGAGCGCCTTGTCGAGCGACGCTTGGTAATTGCCGCTGTCGTACGCGAGACCCGCCGTCGTCGTGTACGGGAACTGATCCGTAGCGATGAAGTTGCGCCGCCGCACCTCCACGGGGTCAACGCCCGTCGCGTCGGCGACGAGATCGCAGACACGCTCGATGACGAATGTCGCCTCCGGTCGGCCCGCGCCGCGATAGGCGTCCGTCGGCACCTTGTTTGTGAAGAGACCGTGGACGGTGATGCTCAGGTTCTCGATGGCGTACGGGCCGGGGAGGATCAGCGCCGTCAACGTCGGGATGATCGGCGTGAGCAACTGGTGGTACGCGCCGAGGTCCGCGAGGATGTGGACGTGCAGCGTCGTGATCTTCCCATCCTTCGTCGCGCCGACATCGACGTAATCGACCTGGCCACGGCCGTGGATGCTGCTGGACATGTTCTCCGCGCGCGATTCGATCCACTTGATCGGCCTGCCCAGTTTCATCGCGAGCGCGGACGCGATCCCCTCCTCCGCGTAGACGTTGAGTTTCTGCCCGAAACCGCCGCCCACCTCGGGGGCGACGACGCGGACGTGGTGCTCCGGCATCCCGATCAGGAGGCTGAGGAAGGTGCGCAATAGGTGGGGAATCTGCGTCGAGGTCCAGAGCGTCAGGGATTGCTTCCCCTTGTCGTAGTCCGCGACGACGCCGCGCGTCTCTATCGGCACCGGCGCGAGGCGCTGGTTGTCGATGCGCTGTGAAATCTTGATCTCCGCGTCGTCGAGCGGGGAGCCGACCTCGTTCAGGATGCTCCACTCGAACGCGACGTTCGTGCCGAACTCCTCGTGCACGAACGGCCCGCCCTTGTACGCCGCATCCAGATCGATGACGGCGGGGAGCGGCTCGTACTCGACGTGGACGAGATCGACCGCGTCGCGCGCGACGTAGCGATCCGTGGCGACGATTGCCGCGACCGCCTCGCCGACGAAGTTGACCTCCCCGACCGCGAGCGGGTAGCGTGGCGGCACTTTCAGGCCCTCACCGAAGCGATGCGCGACGGGCAGGGTGCCGACGCCACTCGCCTTCAAATCCTCGCCCGTGACGACCGCGAAGACGCCGGGGTGCTGCCGCGCCGCCTCGGTGTCGATGCTCTTGATCTTCGCGTGGGCGTACACGGAGCGCACGATGCCGCAGTACAACATGCCGTGCAATTTCAGGTCATCAACGTACGTGCTCGTCCCGGCGACGAGGCGCGGGTCCTCGCGCCGTTTGATCGGTTCGCCAACCAATTTCGGGAGTACCATCGGTCGTTCCTTCCGGGTGCAACGTCCTCAGTCCTCATGCTGCCCAAAGGGTGCCCGCAGTCCTCAGTCCGCCGCTGCGCCTTCCTTCATGTGTGCCGCCGCGTGCTGCACCGACTTGATGATGTTGTGGTAGCCCGTGCAGCGGCAGAGGTTGCCCTGCAACCCCTCACGGATCTCTTCCTCACTCGGATTCGGATTCCGCTCCAGCAATTGGTATGCGGACAGAATCATACCCGGTGTGCAGAAACCGCACTGGAGGCCGTGCTCCTCCCAGAAGCCCTCCTGGATCGGGTGCATCTGGCCATCCTTTTGGAGGCCCTCGATGGTCAGCAACTCTGCGCCATCCGCCTGCACCGCGAGCATCGTGCACGACTTGACCGACTGCCCATCCACCAGCACCGTGCACGCGCCGCACTGCGTCGTCTCGCAGCCGATATGCGCGCCAGTCAGACCGAGCATTTCCCGGATGTAGTGCACGAGCAGCAACCGGGGTTCCACGTCGTTCGAATACTGTTCGCCGTTGACCGTCATGGAGACTTTCACGTCGTTCCCCTCCCTACGAGACGTCGTTGTATGAATCAATCCGCACCAGTCACCCGACGTGATGCTACGATTGCGCGGTTGATTGGCCCGACTGGGCGAGTTGCCCGGACATACACTCGAAGAATTTGCCGATAATCATGCGGGACGCCGGACCCATCATGCGCTGCCCGACGCCCGCGAGCGGCCCCATCAGATCCGCCTCGCCATCGTACGCCAGTTCCGTTTCCTCGCCCTTGTCCGCGATGGTGAACCGACCGACGCCCTTCAGGTTGCCACTCTTCGACTGACCCTCCACGGTCAGCGTCCACGATTCCAAGGGAACTTTGCTCGTGGTGGCGATAGTGCAGGTGTACGTGCCCTTGATGCCCGCGATGCCGATTTTGAGGGTGGCGCGGTAACTATCCTCGCCAATCTCCTCCATCCCCTCGCAACCGGGCAGGCAGTGTGCAAGCGCGTCCTTCGACATCATCAGGTCGTAGACGGCTTGCCGATCCGCTTTGAACGTGTAGGTGCCCTCGACATGCAAATGGTTCCCCCTTTGGGTTACGGAGACGGTGCGAAACGGCGATGCGTGCCGCCCATCCATACGCTACGAGACCCCTCGCTTGCCCGCGAAGTGATTACTGCCGAGGATTGTAACAAGATGCGCCCTCGTCGCAAGGTACATCATGTTGATATAGGAAACAAGGGGCTATCCTGCCGTCCGTGGAAGGAGGTTCGAGGTTGGGGGATGAGGTCCCCCAACCTCGAACCCCAAACTCTAGATGCCGAGATACGCAGTGCGAATCGCGTCGCTCGCCAGCAAGTCCGCTGCTGCACCGGAGTGGGTAATCCTGCCGGTATTGAGCACGTAGCCTCGGCTCGCTTGTTCAAGCGCGGCCTGGATGTCCTGCTCGACAATCAGCATTGTGCGGCCCTGCGCCTGCACCGTCTTGATCACATCGAAGATCGTGTCCACCATGATCGGGGAGAGGCCGAGCGAGAGTTCGTCGATCATCAGAATCCGGGGCCGCGCCATCAGGCCGCGCGCGATGGCGACCATCTGCTGCTCGCCGCCGGACAACTTGCCCGCCAGTTGGTTAAACCGCTCCTTGACGCGCGGGAAGAGCGAGAGCACCCATTCGAGGTCGTTGCGCACCGCCGTGCTGTCGGAGCGGCTGAATGCGCCCATCATCAGATTCTCGCGCACGCTCATGCCGACGAACAACCGCCGCCCCTGCGGCACATGGCAGATGCCGGACTTGACGAATTCGACCGAGGGCTGGCGCGCCAAATCGACGCCCTGCATGACGATGCTGCCGGAGAGCGGGTTCAGCAGCCCGGAGAGGGCGTTGAGCAGCGTGCTCTTGCCCGCGCCGTTCGAGCCGACGAGCGCGACCGTCTCGCCGGGGTAGACCGTCAGGTCGATGTCCCAGAGGACCTGCACATCCCCGTAGGCGACATTCAACCCACGCACTTCGAGCAAGGGCTGATCGGTGCGGGCGTTCAGCGTGGCTGATGCGTCGTCTGTCACCGCCATCATGCGTCGGCCTCCATTGCTGGCTCAGATGGCGGCTCAAACACATCGTCCGGCAGCGCGTCCGCGCCGAGCACCTTTTGCGCGTACCGCTTGCCGAGATAGGCCTCGATGACGCGCGGGTTCTCGATCACCTCCGTGGGCAGGCCCTCCGCGATGTTTGCGCCCGCGTCCATCACGAAGACGCGATCCGAGACGCCCATGATCGCCTTCATCACATGCTCGATAATCATCACGCTGACGCCGCTGTCGCGCACGCTGCGCACGAGGTCCATCGCGCCGTCGATCTCGACGAGGTTGAGGCCCGCCATCACCTCATCGAGCAGCAGGACTTCCGGCTCCATCGCCAGCGCCTTCGCCAGTTCGAGCCGCTTGCGGTCGGCGATGGTCAGTTCATCGGCGGACCTCCCGCGCACCCGTGACAGGCCGACAAACTCCAGCACCTCATCCGCCTTCGCGCTCGCGTCGGCGACGCTGCCCCGATTGCCCTTGCCGAAGAGCGCGCCGACGGTGACGTTCTCGCGCACCGTCATGTTCTGGAACGGCTTGACGACCTGCCATGTCCGTGCGATCCCCATGCGCCCGATCCGGTGCGCGCCGGTTTTGCTCAGCGCGCCGCCGATCCGCTGCCCCGCCGATTGCCTGCCCTCGCGCGTGGCACCGTACAAATCCTTGCCGTGGAAGAAGATCCGGCCCGTCGTGGGTGGATCGACGCCGGTGATCGTGTTGATGAGGGTCGTCTTCCCCGCGCCATTCGGGCCGATCAGCCCGAGGATTTCGCCGCGATGCAGCGTGAACGAGGCGTCGCGGAGCGCGGTGACGCCACCGAATACCTTGCTCACATGTTCCGCTTGGAGCACAACCTCAGTCACACCCGACCTCCTGAATCGACAAACCGGGGAGAACCGCAGAGACGCAAAGGACGCAAAGGAGAACCAAGTCTTAACACAGAGGACGCAGAGAGCACAGAGAGTCCAAATATAACTTCTTCTCTGTGCCCTCGGTGTACTCCGTGTCCTCTGTGTTATTCCCTCCCTTCGTGTCCTTTGCGCCTCTGCGGTTCTCCCCAGTTTCGGTCACGCGCGGTATTGGCGCAGGTTGCGGACGAAGACACGCCACGCGAACTTCTGCCGGATAAGATAGACGATGCCGCGCGGCATCAGGAGCACGACGACGATGATCGACAGGCCGAAGAGCACCGCGTGGAGGTTCGTGAAGTTCTTCCAGAGTGTCTCCTGAATCGCCGTGAGCAGCACCGCGCCAACGATCGGGCCGAGCGGCGTGCCGACACCACCGAGCACCGCCATGATGATGAGGCGCACATTCGTCGTCAGATCGAACACCGTTGGCGGGTCGATGGTCGAGTGCCAGTAGGCGTAGATGCCGCCCGCGAAGCCGCAGATCATCGCGTTCAGGGCGAAGGCGATCACCTTGTACATCGTCGTGTTGATCCCCATGACGAGCGCGGCGTCCTCATTCTCGCGGATCGCGACGAGGCCGTAGCCGAGTTTCGACCGCGCGATTAGGTACGTCAGCGCAATCGCGAGGACGAGCAGCCCGAGCGCGAGGTAATAGAAGAGGTTCGGGTCATTCTTCAGCGGCAAATTGACAGGCCTGCTCGCACCGAAGATTTCGAGGTTGTTGCACAACTCGCGCGTGGTGATCGCGACGCCGAGCGTAGCGATGGCGAAATAATGGCCGCGCAACCGGAGCACCGGCAGCCCGACGAGGGCGCCGTAGATAAGCATGAGCGCGCCGCCGACGAGCAGCGCGGGGAAGAAACTCCAATGGCTGCGGGTCATCAGTTCCGCCGTCATGTACGCGCCGCCGCCGAAGAACGCGACATTGCCGAAGGCGGCGTAGCCCGTGTACCCACCGATGAGGTTCCACGCGGTCGCGAGGATGCCGAAGATGAACAACTGCGTGAGCAGGTTCATCCAGTAGCCCGTCGCGCGGAGCGGGACGAGCATCATGATCGGTAGGCAGACGAGCGCGCCGATAAGCAGAGCGCGATCGACTCTCGACGCGGTGGAGACGGTCCGCTCCGCGCTTGTCCCGGCGGGCGTTTCGCCCTCTTGCGGTCGCTGGACGAGGGGTTGAGTGGTCTGTGCCATCAGCGGTAATACTCCTTCCCCATCAGGCCGTTCGGGCGGAAGACGAGCAGCACGACGAGCACGATGAAGGTGATCGCGTCCTTGTAGCCCGCACCGAGCACGACCGAGCCAATCGTCTCAATCAGCCCGAACAGGAGGCCGCCGACGAGCACCGCCGGGATGCTCCCCAGGCCGCCGAGCACGCAGATCACGAACGCGCGGATCGTGTACGACGAGCCGATGGTCGGGTCGAACGGCTGCGTCGCGCTGATCAGCGTCCCCGCCGCCGCCGCGAGCGCCGCGCCGAGCGCGAAGGTGAGTGCGTAGGTGCGCGGGATGTTGACGCCCATCAATTTCGCCGCCGTCAGGTCCATCCCCGTGGCGCGGATCGATGCCCCAATCTTCGTGCGGTTCATGAAGAGCGCCAGCAGGCCCGTAATGATGAAGGCGAGGCCGAGCGCGCCGAGTTTCGTGATCGGGATGATCGCATTGCCGATCTCGATGCTCTTGCCCGCATACGACGGTGACACCGAGCGGATATCCGCCTTCCATTTGTACAGCGCGAGGTTGGTGACGAAGATTTCGATCCCGAAGGTCAACAACAGCGTCACGAGGAGCGGCGCGCGCATGACGAAATTGATGATCCCCGACTGCGTCGCGTATCCGACGACGAACAAGATCGCGGCGGCAATCGGCAGGACGAGGAACGGGTCGAGGTCCGTCGCCTCCCAGATGAAGAAGGTGACGAACGCGCCGAGCATGATGAAGACGCCGTGCGCGAGGTTGACGATGTTGAGGATGCCCCAGACAATCGAGAAGCCGAGCGCGACGAGGACGTAGACACCGCCGATCAGGACGCCGTTGATGATTTGTTGCGGCCAGAACGACGGGTGGAGAAGGAAATCCATCGGCCACGTTCCTTATCTGCGTGCAGAACGGCTCCGGTCAGCGCCGGAGCCGGGTGTGTCGTGCGTTGGTGGTTAGCGCTTGTCCCAGCCGGGCGTTGGGTACTTGATGTCGCCGCTCGCCGCTTCCTTCGGCCAGACGGTGACTTTCTTGCCGCCCTGAATCTGCTCCGCTGCCATCGGCTTGTCGTTGTTGATACCGCGACTGTCAAACTTCACGTCCGCGAAGAAAGACTTGAACTGCAACGACGCGAGCGCGTCCCGCACCTTCTCGGTGTCGAGGCTCCCCGCCTTCGCGAGCGCCTGCTGGAAGCACTGACCGGCACACGTCGATTCCGCGTTCTGATAGGCGGGTTCGTACCCCGCAAATGCCTGGAACTTCGTCGCGTACTCCTGCGAGGTGCCGAACTGCTCGTCCTTGAACTTCAAGTCGCGCGTCCACTGCGTGCCGCCGAAGACGTAGTCCGCCGCGTCCTTCAGGGTCGCGGTGAAGTCCGGGAGCGCCGGGCCGACGCTGAACCCGAACGCCTTCGGGTTGAACTTCAACTCCTTTGCCTGCTTCATCACGAGCGCGGCGGAGGCGTAATGACCGGAGGAGATGAAGAGGTCGGGGTTCTTCGGCTTGATCTGCGTCAGTTGCGCCGAGACATCTTTCGTGTCTGCGGGCACCTTCTCGTAGTAGACGACGTTCAGCCCCTTCTCCTTGGCGTATGCCTGCGTCCCTTCAGCCACCTCGACGGAGAACGTATCATTGTCCGCGAGGATCGCGACGGACTTGATCGTCGAATCCTTGTCGAGGCAGGCGTCGATGATGCCGCGCAGGTAATACTTCGCGGGTGTCATCGGGGAGAAGACGTACTTGAAGCCCCGGTTGAAGATCGCCTCCGCCGCGCCGTTCGCCTCGACCATCGGCTTCTTGTACTTCTCGATGATCGCGCTGGCGGCGAGCGTCTGGCTGCTGCCGTAGGGGCCGAGGATGAAGTTGATCTTGTCCTCGGTGATGAGTTTCTCAGTCAGTTTCGCGCTCGTGTCCGCGCTCGACTCGTCGTCGTAGTACTTGATGTCCACGGTGTACCGCTTATCACCAACCGTGATGCCACCCGTGTCGTTGACGGTCTTCTTCCAGAAGTTGTAGCCGTCCTGCGTCAGTTTGCCCTCTTTGGAGTTGGCGCCGGTGAGCGAGATCGCCGCGCCGAAGAGGATCGCACCGGCGGCGGGGCCACTCGGGGCAGCCGCGCTCGCGGCGGGAGCGGTCGCGCCGGTCGCCACGGACGACGCGCCTGCGGTTGTCGCGGCGGGTGCGGCGGTACCATTCGTTCCTGCGGCCACGGCGGGCGTGCTCGCACCGGCGGTGACGGCGGCGGTACCCGCGCTGGCGGCGGGCGCTTTCGTCGCGGCGGTGGTGGAACTGGGGGCGGAGGTCGCGTTGCTCCCGCCGCACGCGGCAAGAATACCGGCAGCGGCGGTCGCCGCGACCCCACCGAGGAAGGAACGCCGCGAAAGCGGCGTGCGCGAGGCTGACGAGGATGACATCGGTGCCGTACTCCCTTCAACAAATCACCGCACCGCGCGAACGACCGCGCGACGGAATACCATGCCCATTACCTCTCGGCCCATACTGTAACACAATACAAGGTGGCTCGTATGTACGAGTGCAGCGCATCGCAGGGCGTCTGCGTTCTTGTCATGTCGGGGGTTAAGATTCCCCAGCGGGGAGACTTTGAATAAGCCCTGACGTGGAAGCGGACGCCGGATTCGGCTACAATACATGCGGCGAACTGTGCATCGCGCGGTTCAATTTTGCGGCCGTCCTGTGGATTATTGGGTCGGTCAGATACATCTGTGAGGCAAAAGAATGTTCAAGTTCCTCGGCAAGATATTCGATAACAACGAGAAGGCGATTCGCGCCTATGCGCCGCGCGTGCAGCAGATCAATGACCTGGAAGCGACGATGCGCGCGAAGGATGATGCCGCCCTGCGCGCAATGACCGACGAATTGATCGGCAGGCTCGAAGCGGGCGAATCCCTCGATGACGTGCTGCCCGAGGCGTTCGCGGCAGTCCGCGAGGCGGCGCGGCGCACGCTCGATATGCGCCACTTCGACGTGCAACTGATTGGCGGCATGGTGCTGCATGAGGGCAAGATCGCCGAGATGAAGACGGGCGAGGGTAAGACGCTCGTCGCGACGCTGCCGCTCTACCTGAACGCGCTGACGGGCGAGGGGTGCCACCTCGTCACCGTCAACGATTATCTCGCGAAGCGCGACGCGCGCTGGATGGGCGCGGTTTACTTTTTCCTCGGCCTCTCCATCGGCGTGATCCAGCACGACAGCGCATTCCTCTACGACCCGACGTACGAGATCGAGGACGAGAGTTACAACTACCTGCGCCCCGTGCCACGCGGGGAGGCGTACGCCGCCGACATCACCTACGGCACGAACAACGAGTTCGGGTTCGATTACCTGCGCGATAACATGGTCTTCTCGCCGGATCAGATGGTGCAGCGCCCGCTCGTCTACGCTATCGTGGACGAGGTCGACAACATCCTGATCGACGAGGCGCGCACACCGCTGATCATCTCCGGCGACGCGCAGGAGGCGACCGACCAGTACGACCGCTTCGCCAGGATCGCGCGCACGCTGAAGCGCGAGCGCGACTTCACCGTGGAGGAGAAGACGCGCTCGGTCACGATCTCGGAAGAGGGGATCGACCGTGTTGAGGCGCAGGCGGGCATCCCCGAAGGGTCGAGCATCTATGACGAGCGGTACGCCGACCTGACGCACTACCTGGAGAATGCGCTCAAGGCGCAGGTTGTCTACCAGCGGGACAAGGACTACATCGTCCGCGATGGCGAGGTCATCATCGTCGATGAGTTCACGGGCCGCCTGATGGACGGGCGGCGGTACAGTGAGGGGCTGCATCAGGCGATTGAGGCCAAGGAAGGCGTCCATGTCAAGCGCGAGAACCGCACGCTCGCGACGATCACCTTCCAGAACTACTTCCGCATGTACGAGAAGCTGGCAGGCATGACCGGCACCGCCGCGACCGAGGCGGAGGAGTTCTACAAGATTTACAAACTGGAAGTCGTCACGATCCCGACGAATCAGTCACTGACGCGCGTCGATGAGGCGGACTACGTCTTCAAGACGGAGAAGGCGAAGTTCGACGCGGTCGCCGGTGAGATCGAGGCGCGCCAGGCGAAGGGGCAACCCGTCCTCGTTGGCACCGTCTCCGTCGAGAAATCCGAGTACCTCAGCGACCTGCTCACCAGGCGCGATGTGCCGCACAGCGTCCTGAACGCGAAGTTCCACGAGCGCGAGGCGGACATCATTGTGGATGCCGGGGAGAAGGGCGCGGTCACCATCGCGACGAACATGGCGGGCCGCGGCACGGACATCAAGCTCGGTGAGGGCGTCCTGGCAATGGGCGGGTTGCATATCATCGGCACCGAGCGGCACGAGGCGCGGCGGATCGATAACCAGTTGCGGGGCCGGGCCGGTCGTCAGGGCGACCCCGGCTCATCCCGCTTCTATGTCTCGCTGGAGGACGATTTGATGCGCCGGTTCGGCTCGGAGCGCATCTCCGGCATGATGGACAGACTGGGCGTGGACGACGAGACCCCTATCGAGTCGGGCCTGATCTCCAAATCCATCGAGAGCGCGCAGACAAAGGTCGAGGGGTACAACTTCGACCTGCGCAAGCACGTCGTCGAATACGACGACGTGGTGAACAAACAGCGCGAGAAGATCTACGAGGACCGCACGAAGATCGTCAACGGCGAGGACATGAAGGACGCCGTCCTCGATGCCTTGCAGACCGAGATCGAGCACGCGGTCGAGACGCATCGGGGCGGCAACGATCAGGACTTCGATGTTGAGGGACTCATCAAGGCGCTCTCCAGCGTCTTTCCGCTGCCGCCGGACTACGAGCCGGATGTGCGGGACGCTGACACGCTAACGGAGGACCTCATCGCGCTGATGGAAGAGGCATACGCGGCGAAGGAGGACGAACTCGGCGGCGAGCGGATGCGGCAGTTGGAACGGCTCGTCATGCTCGATATCATCGACAAACTCTGGGTCGAGTATCTCACCGCGATCGAGGATTTGCGCGTCGGTATCGGCTTGCAGGCGTACGGCCAGCGCGACCCGCTCGTTGCCTTCAAGACCGAGGGATACCGGATGTTCCAGCAACTCCAGCGGAACATCATGCACGACATCGCACACACAATTTTCCGGGTGACACTCGTCCAGCAATTGCCGCAGAGTGCTGTCTTCGCGAACGCGACCACGAACCGCGCGGCGGACGATGAAACGCCGCAACGTAGCCGCGCGAAGGCCAGCGCGGGGAGCGGTGGCCCGAAGATTGGGCGCAATGCGCCCTGCCCGCAGGGCACGGGACGGAAGATGAAGCATTGCTGCGGCGCCTGCGGCCTGGCGAGCGGCTGTGACGGTCGTGGCGTCGCGAAGTTTGGGGTGCACGCGGCAGATTGACGCGAGGCGATCAGAACTGCGGATCGTAACCCCGGAAGTCGCGGACGATGTCCGCGACTTGCGCGGCGAACCGGCCGAGGGCGTCACGCCGTGATCCCGCCAGGTAGCCGAAGAGGATCACGAGGGCAAGCAGCACGCCCCAAATTCCTGCCCCACGGCGACCGGCGTTCGGCGCGGGTGTTGCATCCGTGATTGCCTCGATCGCTTCGAGTTCATCGGAGACGACAGCGGCGGTGTCGGCGGTGTTTTCCATCTCGTTACTCCTGTGGCGGGGCGGCGGTGGGCATTCGTTCTCGTGAGTGCATCACGATCTGGGCCATCGAGTGACGCGAGGAGATCGGTGACAATCCGTGCGGCGAGATCGCGGCGCTCCTCGGAGGTCATGTTTGCAATCACGGTATCCACGACGTTGCGCAACAAATCCCATTACCCGGCTCCTCGCTCGCTGTCACGTTGTCAATCGCGTGTCGCGCCCGTGGCCCGCGATTGTACCATAGCGCCCCGACGCCTTGCCCGGTGGCATCCGCCGTGCGAGACTACCGCGCGGACACGGACAGGGGACGCGAGCGAGAAGAAGGACGGCGAATGGGGCGCACCCTCATCATCACGGACATCCACGGCAACTACGATGCGCTGTGCGCGGTCGTCGCCGACGCGGGGGATGCCGAGGCGATCTGGTGCCTCGGCGATATTGTCGGCTACGGCGCGGAGCCGCGTGCCTGCGTCGACTGGGTGCGCGACCATTGCGCCATCGTCCTCTCCGGCAACCACGATTATGCCGTCTTCGAGCCGGGCATCCTCCAGGATTTTAACCCCAACGCGGCGATCGCGGCGCGCTGGACATTCGATCAACTCGCGGAGACGGACATCCACTACCTGCGCTCGCTCCCGTCCCTCATCGAGCGGGACGACGCGGTACTGGCGCATGGCAGCCCCGCCGACCCGATCTGGACGTACATCCTGTCCGTCGTGGATGCCAATGAAGCCTTCCTCGCGTTCACCGGGAATCGCTGTTTCGTCGGGCACACGCACGTCGCGGCGTGCTACGCGCAGTTGGACGAGGCGGTGTATCGCGTCCCGCTCGAGTACGCTATGCCCTTCTCGCTGATCGACGGGCGCTACATCGTCAATCCGGGGAGCGTCGGCCAACCGCGCGATCGCGATCCGCGCGCCGCCTACTGCTGGTACGACGCCGCGTCCGGCGAGGTCGAATGGCGGCGGGTCGCGTACGATATCGAGGCGGCGCAGGAGAAGATCCACGCCGCTGGTCTGCCCGAACGTCTCGCGGCGCGGCTGGCGCGTGGGCAATGAGTTTGCCGCCCGTGTGCCACGGGGCTATACTCTGCGGGTGCCGAGACAGGTCGGCGTCGTGCAGGGAGAGCGAGTAGCGTGCCGCAGCAAACGCAGATTCGGTTGCATCGCCAGTTGGTCGTCGCCATCAGCGGCGGCCCCATCGATCCGATCCTCCTCGATCTCGCGGCGACGATCGGCAAGCGCGATCGCACGCAGGTTGCGGTGGTCTATGTTGTCGAGGTCGCACAGCAGTTGCCGGTCGATGCCGACCTGCCCAACGAATTGGAGCGTGGCGAGCGCGTCCTGATCGCGGCGGAGCGAACCGCGCGCGAGCGCGGCCTGCGGGCGACGTACGACGTGTTGCAGGCGCGTTCAATTGGCGCGGCGATTGTGGACGAGGCCGTGCAGCGTGGCGCGGACCTGATCGTGCTCGGTGCGGAGTTACGCGAGAAGTACGGGGAATCGACGTTCGGTTCCACGGTGCCCTATGTGCTCACGCACGCGATGTGCGAAGTCTGGGTTTGCCGACTGCCGCTCCGGGCATTACCACCGATCCGGTAGTGCACAACGAAGGCGGCCGGTGCATTCAAAATGAGGAAGGGTACGGAACAAACGGTCATGCAGACGCAGGATTCACGCATTCCAGTCTCCCGCACGACGGACGTGGTGATCCTCGGCTGTGGCCGGGTTGGTTCGCGGCTCGCCACGATGATGGACAGTGAGGGATATAATGTGACCGTGATCGACATGGACGGTCACGCTTTTCGCCGCCTGCCGGAGAACTTTCGCGGGCGGACAATCCTCGGTACCGGCATCGACGAGGATGTCCTGCGCCGTTCGGGCATCGAGGGCGCGCAGACATTCATCGCGGTGACAAACAATGACAACCCGAACATCATGGCGGCGCAGATCGCCCGGCAGGTCTTCCGCGTGCCGGAGGTGATCGCGCGGGTGTACGATGTTGACCGCGCGGATACGTACGCGGAGTTGGGGCTGAAGACCATCTGCCCGACGGCAACAATCGCTCAGTTGATTCGCGAGCAGGTGACGCACAGCCCGGATCGCTCCGGCGCCTAACCCATTAACCGCTCAATGAGGGAGTCGTGTCGTGTACATCGTCGTGGTCGGTGGCGGCAAGGTCGGCTATTACCTGACAAAGACCCTCGTCAATGAGGGGTATGAGGTGTTGCTGATCGAGAAGGACGCCGCGAAGGTCCGCACATGGAGCGAGCGGTTCGGCTCGGTCGTCTTGCAAGGCGACGGCTGCGAGGTGGCGATTCTCGAAAAAGCCGGTCTCGCGCGGGCGGACGTGCTCATCGCGACGACCGGCGATGATGAGGACAACCTCGTCGTCGCGCAACTCGCCCAGCACCGGTTCAATGTGCCGAAGGTGATCGCGCGGATCAACAACCCGAAGAACGAGGAGATTTTCCGTCGGCTCGGCGTGCAGTACACCGTCAGCCAGACGAACATCATCCTCAACCGGATCGAGGAGGAGATCCCGAACCGCCCGCTGATCCATCTGAGCACGCTCCGCCACGCGGACCTGACGATTGTCGAGATTGATCTCGATCGCAATTCGCCCGTCGTCGGGAAGGAAATCCGCAACCTCCAATTCGCCGATGATACGGCCGTCGCGGCGATCGTGCGCGCCGATGCGCTCGTCATGCCACGCGGCGAGACGCGCTTCGCTGCCGGTGACCGGATTATCGCGATCACGCGCCGCAGCCACGAAGATGCGCTGCGCGACGCGCTCGCCGGGGAGGCGAACGGTTAACTGTCGCCTCCCAGGATGTTTCCTCTTATGGGAATATACCCTGTGACTGCGTCGCCTCGACCACCCGCTTGATCCCAAGGATGAGCGCGGCCGTGCGCAGGCTGACCTTGTGCACCTGCGCGATGTCGTAAAGTTCGTTGAATGCGCGCACCATGAAGACGTGCAGGCGGCTGTTCACCTCGTCCTCCGACCATGCGAACGCCTGAAGCGCCTGCACCCACTCGAAGTACGACACCACGACACCGCCCGCGTTCGCGTAAATGTCCGGCACGACCGTGATCCCTCGGTCCGCGAGGATCGCGTCGGCCTCCGGCGTCGTCGGGCCGTTCGCGCCCTCGGCGATCAGCCGCGCCTCAATCTTGTCGGCGTTCGCCTCGGTGATCTGCTTTTCGAGCGCGGCGGGCACGAGGATGTCGCACGGCAAGGTCAGGAGTTCATCGTTGCTCACATTGTCCGCGCCGGGGAAATCCCGGAGGCTGCCGTTGCCCTCCGTGTAGGCCGTGACGGCGGCCATGTCGAGGCCGTTGGCATTGTAGATGCCGCCCGTCACGTCGGAGACGCCAACGACCTGCGCGCCCGCCGCCGCCGCCAGACGCGCCGCCACCGAGCCAACATTGCCGAAGCCCTGCACGATCGTCCGAGAGCCTTCAACGCGCGTCCCCAAACGGCGGCTCGCCTCCTGGAGCGCGAAGACGACGCCGCGCCCGGTGGCGTCGCCACGACCCACCGACCCGCCGAGGTGGACAGGCTTGCCGGTGACGATGCCCGGCACCGCGTGGCCCGCCGTCATCGAGTAGGTGTCGAGGATCCATGCCATGATCTGCGGTGTCGTATTCACGTCCGGCGCGGGGATGTCGCGGTCGGGGCCGATCAGCGTGCTGATCTCGACGGCGAAGCGGCGCGTCATGCGCTCGAGCTCGCCCAGCGAGAGCACCTTCGGATCGACGGTGATGCCGCCCTTCGCGCCGCCGTAGGGGATGTTGACGACGGCGCATTTCCACGTCATCCACATCGAGAGCGCTTTCACTTCATCGATTGAGACATTCTGGTGGTAGCGGAGGCCACCCTTCGCGGGGCCGCGCGCGATGTTGTGCTGCACCCGGTAGCCGGTGAAGACACGGATCGAGCCGTCGTCCATCTTAACTGGGAAGTTGACGGCGAGTTCCCGCTTGCAATGCGTGAGAATGTCGCGCATCCCACGGTCGAGGTTGAGGATGTCTGCCGCGAGGTGGAACTGCTCCACGGCGATGTCGTACAGGCTGCGATTCGGTTCACCGATGCTCGATTGCGGTACGCCATTGGTCGCAATGGCGGACGGCCGCTGTTTTGTGCTGACCATGCGAGGTATGCCCTCCCGATGGAACGTGCTTCAACGCTCTCCGATAGCCACGCTCCGAACCTACCGGAGCCCGGTGTCCCTTCTTACACCGGGGAAGTCCCAAAAAATAAACCGGAAGGTCCTATCTCTCCCGGCATATTTCCCTATTACTCGGATGGTGCGAGACGCTGTTGCAGGAGCGCGCGCACTACCTGATGATTCGCCGTGCCCGTACTCAGGCGCATCACGGCGCCGACAATGGCGTTGAGCGCGGCTTCCTTGCCCGCCCGGTAATCCGCGACCGGCTTCGGGTTCGCGGCGATTGCTTCGTCAATGATCGCCACGAGCGCGGATTCGTCGTTCTGTTGCGCCAAACCACGGCGGTCGATAATCGCTCGTGGCGTGTCGCCCGTTTCGACCATCTCCACAAAGACCGTCTTCGCGCTCGTGCGCGAGAGCGCGCCACGTGCGAGCAGATCGATGAGGGCGATCATGTTGGCGGCGGCAGGGGCGGCGGCCAGCGGCAGCCCGCGCTCGTTGCGGAGCGTGAACCAGTCGTTCGTGATGAACGCCGCCGCGAGCCGGACATGCTCCCGATCCGCACCCGCGCTCGCGCCGATGATCGACTGGAAGTAGTCGCCGATCTCCGGCGATTCGGTGAGCGCGAGTGCGTCCATCGTATTCAGCCCGTACGACGCGACATACCGCGCACGCCGCGCCTCCGGCAATTCGGGGAGCGACGCGCGCGCATCCGCGATGAATGCCGCAGAGAGTTCCAGCGTCGGCAAATCCGGCTCCGGGAAGTAGCGGTAATCGTCCGCAAATTCCTTTGTCCGCTGGCCAATCGTCACGCCACGTTCCTCCGACCACCCGCGCGTCTCCTGGATCAGCGAGCCGCCCGCGCGCAGCACCGCCGCCTGTCGCTCCACCTCGTACTGGATCGCACGATAGACGCCACGGAATGAGTTGACGTTCTTAATCTCCACTTTCGCGCCGAATTCCTCCGTGCCGCGTGGTCGGAGGGAGACATTCGCGTCGCACCGCAGCGCGCCCTCCTCCATGTTGCCCGTCGATGCGCCGATGTAGCGGAGCAGATCGCGCATTGTTTCGAGATACCGCCGCGCATCCTCGGCGGAGCGCAAATCCGGCTCGCTGACGATCTCCAGGAGTGGCACGCCCGCGCGGTTGAGATCAACGAGCGAATAGGCGGCGCCGTCCATGTGCCGGCGATGCATCGACCGCCCCGTGTCCTCTTCCATGTGGACGCGGGTGATGCCGACGCGCTTCACGCCGTCGTCCGTCACGATCTCGACGTACCCGCCGATGCTTAGCGGCAATTCGTACTGCGAAATCTGATAGCCTTTGGGCAGATCGGGGTAGGTGTAGTTCTTGCGGTCGAATTTGCTCTCCGTCTGCACGTCGCCATGCAGGGCGAGGGCGACGCGAACAGCTTGACGCACCGCCGCACGGTTGATGACCGGCAGGACGCCCGGCATCCCGAGGCAGATGGGGCAGACGTTGGCGTTCGGGTCGCTGGTGAAGGCGGCGGCGCTGCACCCACAGAACATCTTGCTGCGGGTGATCAGTTGGGCATGGACTTCGAGGCCAATCACCGTCTCGAATTCAAGTGCCGTATCAACCGTGGCAGTGACCACGCCGCCCTCTTTCGTATCGTTACCCGCTCATGCGGATGGTTGCATATCCTTGATTTCAGCATACCACGGCGCGCTGGCCCCTACAACCATGCCGCGCGCTCTGGTATCGTACACCAATGGAGCATCCCTCGACTGGTTTCGACTACGACGTGATTATCGCGGGCGCCTCGTACGCCGGGCTGACGGCGGCGCGGCATCTGGAGGCGCACGGGTCGCGCGTCCTGCTCATCGACGAGCATGCGATCGGTGCGGTGCGCCACTCGGCCTGCGCGGTGCCGACTCGCACGCTCGCCGACATCGGCGGCCTTTCCAGCAGCCTGCAGGAAACGTCGTGGGGCGTCATCCATACGAAACTGAACAGCGTGCGCTACCGCTCGCCGGAGCCGTGGACGGTTTTCGATCACCGCCGCGTCTGCGAGGCGCTCCGCGAGCAAGCGCCCGGTGTGCCGGTACTCCGGGCGCGCGTCTCGAAGTTCGACGGGGCGACGCTCACGACCGACAGAGGCCAACTGCGCGCTCGATGCTTTCTCGACGCGACGGGCTGGCGCGCGGCGCTCGCGAACGCCGTCCAACCGGGGTTCGTCGATCGCGGACGGCTGACCGTTGGCATGGAAGTGACCGTGCCGCACCGGACGGACGCGATGCACTTCTACGTCAATCGCGAGATTGTGCGCTGGGGCTACGGCTGGATTTTCCCATGCGGGGACGAGAGCCGCGTCGGCATTGGCGCATTCGACAACCCGAAGGGGCTGCCCGATCTCCTACGCGCCTTCCTCGAACGACTCGGGATGCCGTCGGACCTGCGGACGGTCGAGCGGACGGGCGGGATGTTGCCGTGGCAGCAGCGGCCCGCGACGCTCGGCAAAATCTGGCTCCTCGGCGACGCCGCCGGACATTGCCTGCCGCTCACGGGCGAGGGCATCCGCTTCGCCTTTCAGGATGGTGACGCCGCAGGCCAATTACTTGCGTCGTACTTGGGTGGCGGTCTCTCGTTGCCGGATGCGAGCGCGGCGTACGCGGCGACCGTCGCGCGGCATCGCGAGCGGATCGGCGCCTTCATCCGCCTTCAGCGCTTCGTGCGCCATGTGCCGAACGCCGCGTTCGCGCCGATGGCGTGGGTGCTGGCGCGGCGCACCGTACGCGCGCGGGGCCTGACGCGCTACATGAACTGGGAGCACCACCCGGCATCCCCAGTGACCGGTGTGTAGCCGCGCATGACCAGCCGGGTGGTCGTCATCGTGCCGACGTACAATGGCCTGCGATACCTCGTGCCGTGCCTCGAATCGCTCCGGCGACAGACCTATCGCGACTTCTTTGTGCTCGTCATGGATGACGGCAGCGACGATGGCACGGCGGATGTGCTACGCGCGCTGTTCCCGGAAGTCGCTCTTGTGCGATTCGCGAAGAATCGGGGGTTGGCGCGCGCGCAGAACGCCGCGATTGCCACGACCTGCACCGAATTCGTCGCGCTATTGAACAACGACACCGAAGCCGCGCCGGACTGGCTCGATCATCTCGTCCGGGCAGCCGACGCGCGCCTCGATGCGTGGGCGGTCGCGGGGAAACTCCGCCTCTTTGATCGGCGTTCGGCGCTCCATGCGGCGGGCGACAGTTTCGGCGTCGATGGCGTCCCGCGCAACATCGGCGTGTGGGAAACGGACGATGGCCGGTGGGATGATGGGCGCGCAATCTGGGGGCCGCAAGGCGGCGCAGCGCTCTATCGTCGGAGCGCGCTCGATGCATTGTCTGATGAGCGATGCGGCACGCCGTTCGACGAATCCTTCTTCATGTACTGCGAGGATGTGGACCTGAATTGGCGTGCCCGACTGCGCGGCTTCGACACCGCGTTCGCACCGGAGGCGATTGTTTACCATCATGTGAGCGCGACGGCGGGCGGCGCGCTGGCGTCGTACTATGTTGGGCGAAACATGCTGGCGGTGCTGGTCAAGGATATGCCCGGTGCATTGCTCCGCAACCATTGGCGTCGCATCCTGCGCGCGCAATGGGGCTACTGCGTCGAGTCGCTGCGGCATGGTCGCGAACCGGCGGCGCGGGCGCGGCTGCGCGGGCAGTTCGCGACTGTGCGGATGCTGCCGGACCTGCTCCGCGCGCGGCGGTGCCTGCTGTCGAGGCGAGCGGTACCGGTTGACAACCGGGACCTGGAGCGCCGTCTCTTTGCGCCCCCCGCCGGATATGCGACAATCGACGATCACGCGGGTCATGCGACCGGCGGCGGCGAGAACGGGGAGGACGTGACCACGGATGCAGCCGGACGATGAGCGGGCAACGAAACCATTTCCGTCCTTGAGTATCGTCATACCGGCGTACAATGAAGCGGAGCGATTGCCGGGAACGCTCGCATCCATCCTTTCGTACCTCGATCAGCAGCCCTACGACGCGGAAGTAATCGTCGTGGATGACGGCAGCACGGACGGAACCGCCCGCATCGCCGAGCAGACCCTCCCGCGCGCGCGCGGGTTCGTGCTGTGGGAGCAGCATCGGGGCAAGGGCGCGACCGTCCGCGCCGGGATGCTGGCGGCGCGCGGCGAGCGCATCCTCTTTATGGATGCGGACCTCGCGGTGCCGATCACCGAGACCGGGCGTTTGCTCGCGTCGCTCGATCAGGACTACGGTGTGGTGATCGCATCCCGCGAGGGTGCGGGCGCGACGCGCGAGGGTGAACCGGCATTCCGGCACGTGATGGGGCGTGTCTTCAACCGCCTCGTGCGGGCGCTCGCCGTGCCGGGCATCGATGACACGCAGTGCGGCTTTAAACTCTTTCGAGCGGATGCCGTGCGGGCGATCGTGCCGCGTCTGCGACTCTATGGCCCAGATGCGCCGGAGGTGTCCGGGGCGCGCGTCACCGGCTTCGATGTCGAGGTGCTCATGATCGCGCGTCGGCAGGGCTTCCGCATCCGGGAGGAGCCGGTGCGCTGGCGCTACGGCGTCGATAGCAAAGTGCGGCCGCTCGCGGACACGATCTGGAATTTACGCGATGTCCTGCGGGTGTGCGTCAATGATTGGCGAGGGTATTACCGGTGAGTGCAGCGAACGACCGACCGAAAGAGAACATCCTCGTCTGTGTCGCGTGGCCGTACGCCAGTGGCGCGCGCCACCTCGGGCACATGGCGACGTACATCCCCGGCGATGTCTTCGCGCGCTACCACCGGATGCGGGGCAACAACGTCCTGATGGTGTCGGGTTCGGACGAGCACGGCACCCCGGTCACGCTCGTCGCGGACAGGGAGGGGAAGACGCCGGAGGAAGTGGCGCGGTACTACCACGGTGTCATCAAGGACGGCTTCGACAGGATGGGCATGGTCTGGGAGAACTACACAGAGACGCACACGGAGAATCATGTTGCCGTCACGCAGTCGGTCTTCAACAGCCTCCTGAATGCCGGATTCCTCTTTCTCCAAACGACGGATCAGATGTTCGACCCGGAGGCGGGCCGGTTCCTCCCGGATCGGTACGTCGAGGGGACATGTCCGGTCTGCGGCTACGCCGACGCGCGCGGCGACCAGTGCGACAACTGCGGCAGCACCCTCGACCCGACCGACCTCATCAACCCGCGCTCCAAACTGACGGGCGCGACGCCGGAATTGCGCTCGACCGAGCACTTTTTCTTCGATCTACCGCAATTCTCCGAGCGTCTGCTCGCGTGGATCGAGAGCCACGACACCTGGCGGCCGAATGTGCGCCGGTTCACGGAGAACTGGGTGCGGGAAGGGCTGAAGCCGCGCGCGATCACGCGCGACCTCGACTGGGGCGTGCCGATCCCACTCCCCGGTTACGACGACAAGCGCATCTACGTCTGGTTCGACGCCGTCATCGGCTACCTGAGCGCGAGCATCGAGTGGGCTGCCAAGCGTGGCGACCCAGAGGCGTGGCGAACCTGGTGGACGCTCGACAAGGAGGGGAACGCGCCGAGCAAGTCGTACTACTTCATCGGCAAGGACAATGTCCCCTTCCACACGATCGTCTGGCCGGCGATCCTGATGGGCGTGGGCGGACTGGCGCTGCCGGACGATGTGCCGGCAGTCGAATACATGCTGCTCAACGACCAGAAGATCAGCACGAGCCGCGGCATCGTCATCACGCTGCCGGATTACCTCAGCCGGTACGACCCCGATCCGCTGCGCTACTTCGTGATCGCCAGTTCGCCCGAGGCACGCGATACGAGTTTCACCTGGTCCGAGTTCTACCGCCGGAACAACGACGAACTGGTCGCCACCTACGGCAACCTCGTCAACCGCGTGCTCGCGCTGACGCAACGCTACTGCGGCGGCGTGGCGCCCATGCCCGGTGCGCTCGACGCGGATGACACCGCGATGCTCGATCGTGCCCGCGCCGCCTTCAATGCGATCGGCGCTGCCATTGAGGGCGTGCACCTGAAGGACGCCCTCAACGGTGTAATGAATCTGGCGGCGGAATTCAACCGGTACCTCGAACGCACCAAACCGTGGGAGACGGGGAAGGCCGACCCGGAGCGCACCAGCACAACGCTCTCCGTCGCACTGCAAGGGCTGAACGCGCTGCGTGTGCTGACGACACCCTTTCTGCCGTTCTCGGCGCAAAAACTGCACCTGCTCCTCGGCTATGAGGGGGGAGAGCCGAACGGCATGAATGGCGGTGTCGGTGACGCGCCGTGGGAGTACACGGACCTTCCCGCCGGGCGCGCGCTCCCGAAACCGGCGCCGCTCTTCAAGAAACTGGACGACACGCAACTGGAAGCGGAAGTAGAGCGACTTCGCGAGCGATTCGGCGCGTGACGGCGCGACCGCTCATTGTGTGGTAGCCGGGCGTCCTTTGGACCGTCATGCTACACTCGAACCAGACGTACGGAGGAGGCTGGGGGAATGGGAATCGCCGTGTCAGAGGATGGACCGCGAACGGAGCGAGGCATGCCACCGCGCGTCTTCAGCGGCGCGCGTCCGACCGGTCGGCAGCATATTGGCAACTACCTCGGCGCGATCCAGAACTACGTCGCATTACAGGAGAGCGCGGAGTGCTACTACTGCATCGTCGATTACCACGCCCTGACGACGCTGGAGCAGACCGAGGCAATCGCGCGGAACACGCGCGATATGGTGCTCGACTGGCTCGCGGCGGGGATTGATCCGTCACGCTCCGTCATCTTCGCCCAATCGGACGTGCCGGAGACCACCGAGCTGCACATGCTCCTCTCGATGATCGTGCCGCTGGCCTGGCTGATGCGCGCGCCCGCGTACCGTGAGGAGGCGGAGGAGCACCCGGAGCACGCGAACTACGGCCTGCTCGGCTACCCAGTCCTGATGGCGTCGGACATCCTGCTCTACAAGGCGACGACGGTTCCGGTTGGCGAGGATCAGTTGCCGCACCTCGAACTGACCCGTGAGATCGCGCGCCGGTTCAACAACCGGTTCGGCGTGACCTTCCCCGTGCCGGAGGCGCGCCTCACCACCACCCCGCGCGTGATGGGCATCGACGGTGTGCGGAAGATGTCGAAGTCGCTGGACAATCATATCGAACTCGCGGACACCCCGGAGGACTTGCGGATGCGTGTCCTGAGCATGGTGACCGATCCGCAGCGACGGTATCGCACCGATCCGGGGCGACCGGAGGTCTGCAATGTCTACAACCTGCACACGCACTACTCGACCGAGGAGGAGCAGGCGGCGGTGTACACCCGTTGCACGAACGCCCTGCAAGGCTGTGTCGAGTGCAAGGAGTGGCTGGCGGCGAACCTGAACATCGCGCTCGCCCCGTTCCGCGAGCGACGTGCCAACTACGCCGATCACCCCGAGCGCGTCGATGACATCCTCGGTGACGGCGCGGCGCGCGCGCGCCGCATCGCCGGTGAGACGGTGCGCGAGGTGCGCGAGCGCATGGGACTCCGCCCGACCAAACGCTGAGGGTGCGGAGGCCCACGTAGGGGCGGTGCTCGAACCGCCCTCCCCGCCCCACACCATGCCTCGGTGTCCTGCAAGCGCGCCGTGGTGAGCCAGGAAGGGCGATTCACGAACCGCCCCTACACAAAACCCGTTGCACAGGCTGTCCGGTTCGGGGTTGTCATTTGCACGAACCCGCTCGATCAATGCGTGGGCATTTACTTCGCGCGGCTCTTCGCCTGCCGTTTGGCGTGTTGATGCACGAGAGTCGTGACGACACGATTCGCGGTCACATCGACGCCATGCCGTTCACCGAGACGGACAATCGCACCGTTAATTGCGTCGATCTCGGTGCGCCGTCCGTTATCGAGGTCTTCGAGCATCGATGACCGCTCGGCGCGTGTCGCCTCCGCCACCGCGCGCACGAAATCGACGGGATCGCGGGGCGGGGCGGGGATGCCCTCAGATCGCATCACGGATGCGGCTTCGCCCACCAACCGCCGCACGAGCGCCGCGAGTTCCGGATCGTCGAAGAGCGCGCCGTTGGTAGTGCTGGTGAGGGCGGTTAACGCATTGATGCCGACGTTGACGAGCAATTTCTGCCAGACGTGCTCGGAGATGTGCCGCGTTGTCCGTGTTGCGATCCCCGCTGCCGAGAAACAGGTGGCGATCGCTTCGAGTTCTGGCGTGCGCTGCCCATCGGGCAACCCGATGATCGTCGGGCCGCCGACGCGATGCCGGATCGTCGTGGGGCCGAGCGCGGTCGCGCCGTGCGCCGTCACGCCGAGGGCGACGTGGACACGCCTGCCGAGCGACCGCGTGATCGCCTCCTCGTTGCCGATACCATTCTGGAGCGAGAGCACCATCGCACCGGCCGGGATGCGCCCGGCGAACGGGCGCAACGCATCGGTCGTGAATGGCGTCTTGACGAAGAGGACGAACAAATCCGCCGCCAAGGCGTTCCCAACGCCCGTTGTCGCGGTTGGGCGCACGGTGATCTTCGGCCCTTCGGGTTCTTCGATGGTCAAGCCCCGACGTTGCAGCGCCGCGACATGATCCGCGCGGACATCGACGAGCGTGACGACGTTGCCCGCGCGCTGGAGCAGCCCGCCAAACAGACTGCCCATCGCCCCGGCACCGATCACCGTCACTTGCATGGATGCACACCCTCCGTCATGGTGGTGGCGGGGGTCAGCCTGTTACAGCGAGGGGCAGGCTGAAGCCCGCCACCACCGGGAACACCGAGTTATGCACGGATGTCAGCCCCATCCTGTCGCATCCTAAAGCGGGATCGTGCTCAGCGAACAGCGATGGTACGGTCACTTGGGAATGGTCGTGTACTTTGTGTAGATCGCCCGCGTGATCGGCGCCGCGTTCGCGCTTCCTTCACCGCCCGCCTCGATCATCACGACCCCGGCGATCTCCGGGTTCTGTGCGGGGAAATACGACGCGAACCATGAGTGCGGATCCTTTGCCTGCTCGGCGGTGCCCGTCTTCCCTGCGACCGTCGGGCTGAACCCCGTGAATACGGCAGTTGCCGTCCCGGTCGCGGTGGTCGTCACCTGCTGCAATGCCTGTTGAATGATGGCGAGGCGTTCGGGCGAGGTCGGGAGTTTCCCCTTCTCGACCGGGGGGTAATCCTTCACAACCCCGCCATCCACCGAGAGGATACGGGAGACGAGCCGGGGCTGCCAGATCGTCCCGCCGTTCGCGATGCTGTTGTAAATGTTCGCCATCTGGAGCGGCGTCACGAGCAGGTAGCCCTGCCCGATTGAGAGGTTGATCGCGTCGCCCGTGGACCAGCCATCGTTCTGCGTGTCCCGCTTCCACTTCGGGTCGGGGACGACGCCCGACGCCTCCGGCACGCCCTGAATGCCGGTCTGCTGACCGAGGCCGAACTGCCGCGCGTAGGTGGGCAGAATATAGGCGTCCATGTCGTCGAGTTTCTTCCCGACGGTGTAGAAGACGACATCGCACGACTGCACGAGGCCTTCCTTGTAGGTCACGGTGTGCCGCGCGGGGTTCCAGTCGCGGTAGACATTGCCGCCGAGATCGAACGAGCCGCCGCACGGCAATGTCTGGTCCGCCGTGAATCCGCCCTTCTCGAATCCGGCGGTCATCGTCACCACCTTGAAGATCGAACCCGATGGGTAGGTGGCTTGCGTCGCGCGGTCGAGTTGTGGGCGAGACTGCTCGTTCCTGAGGTAGGTCAGTTCATCCTTCGTCGCGCCGAGGACGAAGATGTTGGGGTCGAATGTCGGGTGGCTCGCGAGGGCGAGGACGTTGCCGGTCTTCGGTTCGAGCATCACGACGCTGCCGACCTTGTCACCCAGCGCCTCCTCTGCCGCCTTCTGAATGTCAACATCAATCGTCGTCGCAACATCGAGCGATTCTGCCTTCGCGCGCGACGCGATGGTGGAGCGAATTGATTGTGTGTCCGCGTCGATGACTGCCAACTTGCCGCCGCGTTTACCGGCCAGTTGCTCCTCGGCCCACGCCTCGATCCCGGATTGGCCGATCAGGTCGCCCGACCGATACCCCTTCGGTGCGAATACCTTCAGTTGGTCAGCGCTAATCTCCGCGATGTAGCCGATCGCGTGGGCTGCGAGCGTCCCGTACGGGTACGTGCGCGCCGAGTGGACGTGCACCTCGACGCCGGGAATCGCGTTCAGTTGGTTGATCGTGTCTTCCGGTGTGCCATTCGGGAGATTGCGAACGAGCATGAACCATGTTGGCTGCCCACTCTCGTACGCCTTCTTGATCGTCGCTTGATCCATCTTGAGCAGCGTGCCGACGCGGCTGAGCAAGTCCGCCTCATTGGTGATTTTCCCCGGCACGACGCCGACCTGCTTAATCAGCCCTTCGACGGCGAGCGGGCGGCCCTTGCGGTCGAGGATGCGCCCGCGGATCGGATCATCGGGGAAAAAGCGCACGCGGCCATTGCCGTCCAGTTCGCGGAAAATGAGCGACGGTGTCCACTCGATGCGCCAGTACGGGCCATCCTGCGCGAGGGGGATGACATTCTCCTGGGTGAAATTGCCGACGAGCGTCGAGGTGAACGTCGCCTTCACACGGAACTGCGACGTGCCCGGTTCCTGCCCGAGCACTTGGACCTGTACCGCAGTGATCCCTGATTCCGCGATAATTGCCTCGTAGCGCTCCTGAAATGCATCCATCGGGATGGCGGCCTGGGCGCGGGTGGAGATCGTGCGGTACATCGTCTTGTAATCTGCGGCGTTCCACGCCTGTACGTACGTATCTGCAGCGGACTTTGGATCGCTGAGGGCATTCGGCCCAACCGCGATTGTGCTCGCCGCGACCTGCACCGGCGGCGCGGCGGACGCAGCGCCCGAAGCGCGCGTCGCGCTTGTCACCGAGGCGCTGGTGGCGACGGTCGTTTTCGGGTCTTGAACCGCGTTGCCTGGCCCTCTCCCATGCAGCGCCCAAACGACCCACGAGCCGCTGCCGACGAGTGCGATCACGAGGAAGGCGGCGAGAAGTTTCGGCCAGACCGGCGGGCGCGTCCGGGAGGAGTAGGGGGAATAATAGCGCAACGAAATCTCCTGACCGCCATAAGGCATGTGCAATCTGCTCGCACAGGCACCGCACATACCGTGGAATATTGTCAAGTGTACAGACGGCCCGGCGTCGGGTCAAGGGCCAGCAGGTTGACATATGTACTGCCGACGATCCGCATGTATGATATTCTTGTAGGCGAAGGTGATTTGTGCAGTGGTCATTGCACCCGCTCCATAGGCCGGGTGAGGATTGAAACAAGTATCGGGGAACAGTGAACACTAACGCATTTTCGAGTGAACCCGCCCGCCCCACCACGCTCCTGATCGCATCCACGAGTCCCTTGAGCGGCAAGAGCGCATTCGCCGTCGGTATTGGTCGCGCACTGCAGCAGCAAGGGTACGCTGTCGGGTATTGCCAACCGCTCACGATGGGCCAGGAGTACGATCAACTCTCCCCCGATCATCTCGCGTTCATCCGCGATGCGCTGCGGCTCCGCGGTGAAACGGACAAGGATATCGCCCCCGTGCGCTTCACCGCGTCCGACCTGGCGGAGGCGCTGCGCGACAGCACCTTGAACGCGGATGCGCTCCGCGAGAAAGTGCACGCGGCGTTCCACGCCCTCGCGCTCGACAAGGATGTCATGCTTGTCGAGGGGCCGGATACGCGGGACGATGGCAGTGTGATCGGCCTGACCAGCGCCGATCAAGCACGGCTGCTCGACGCGCGTGTCCTCGTCGTCACGCGGGGCCTCGATCATTCCCTGGTGGATCGCGTGATGGCGTTCAAGCGCGAACTCGGCGACGCGCTCCTGGGCGTCGCGCTGAATGTCGTCCCACGTTCCAGTCTCTCATACGTAACGAACACACTCGCGCCCGCATTGGAGCGCCTCGGCGTCCAGATTCTTGGCGTGCTGCCGGAGGACCGGACGCTGCGCTCCGTCAGTGTCGATCAGGTCGCCGGGTATCTGGACGGGCGCATTCTTTGTTCGGAGGAGCACGCGGGTACGCTGCTTGAGCACGTCGTCGTCGGCGCGATGTCCGTCGAAACGGCAATCGATCATCTCAAACGCCGCGAGCGAACCGCACTCGTCACCGGCGGCGACCGCACGGACCTGCTGACTGCGGCGCTGGTGAACGCCGACGTGGTCGAGACCATGGCGGCGTTCATCCTGACGGGCGACCTCTACCCGTCGCCGCGTGTGCTGGCGCAGGCGGCGGCGAACGGCATCCCAGTCGTCCTCGTGCGGCACGATACGCGCACATCGACGGACCTGCTCGACAAGGTCTTTGGTCGCGTGCGATTCGCGCAGGAACGCAAGATCGAGCGGTTCGGCGCGTTGCTCGCGGAGCGATTCGACTTCGTCCGCTTCGCGCGCGCCCTTGGCCTCGACTGATCGTGGCCGACGAGGCTCCGTCACCCGCGTTGCCGTCCGTACAGTTCGGCGGCTTCGTCCCGCCCGATCGAGCGATTGGCGATTACGCGGCGTGCGCCTCGTTTCTCGTCGACGGGCAGCCGCTGTTCGTCACCGTCTCGGCCACGCTCGCCGCAGTCATCGAAGGGCGCGCGCGGCACCCGGTCGATTGGCTGGATTATCCGCCGCTCGCCGCCCTCGGCTACGCGCGCATCGCGGAGATGTTCGACCTGGGGCTGTCCGCGTCAGAGATTCCGCTGACCGCCGAGGACGCGGACGAATTGTTGGCAATTGACCGCGCCTGGTGGATCGACCGAAGCGCCGACCCGACCACCCACTGATGGATTACGCGAGCCACCCGCGGCGTTTGAGCGCCTCGCTCCCGAGCAGGCCGAGCACGATGTCCTGCGCCGTTCCCTTGTTCTCCGGATGGTACTCGAAGCGGTTCCGCTCGAAGTATTGCACGGTGTAGGTGACGCCGTCCGTTGCGTTCTTCTCGTCGAACGGCTCGCACAGCGGGAAGCCGAAGATTGGCAGGCCACCGTGCGCATCCCAGTATGCCTTGAATGGCCCGCTAAGCGAGTGCCCGGACTCGGGGAAGAAGCGACGATCCGCGCCATCATCCGACTGTGGTACGCGAACGAACGGCTTTTCGGTTTGCCGCGCCTGGATCACGGCGGAGCCGAGCCGGCCCAACTCGATGGCATAGGCAGTCCCGGACTGTTCGGGGTGCTGTTCAAATCGTGCGCGCTCGAAATACTGAACCTTGAATGCCTTATCGTCGTCGCCGACCGTATCCATGAAGACCTCGGTGATCGGATACCCGAACTGTGCGAGACCGCCATTCGCCTTCCAGTATGCGTAGAAGTCGGCCGGAACATTGTGCTTCGTTTCGGGGAAGAATTTCGTCGTCGCGGTCGTCGATGCCACCACGGGATCACTCGGGTTCGGCAGCACGTTGATCTGGATCGCGTCGTCGGTATCGAGGGGGCCACCGCCCTCCTGGATGAGCGTCGCGACGAACCGCACGCGCTGCACATTCGTCGGTCGGATCGTGACCTGAACTGTCGCGGACATGCCGGGTTGCAGTGCCTTGCCGAGTCCCCACCGGTAGGGCGGGTCGCTGCTGGCGAGGAGTTCCGGGCCGATGGCGACGCGCACCGCGCCCTTGATGCCCTGGAAGCCTCGCTTCGCGTACGTGTCGCCCTCGATGTAGACGAACTCCGGCGACGGATCCTGCACGGGCAGGGGGACGGTTCCCGCGTTCTTGACGGTGATCCTGACCGTCAGTGCGTCGCGACTGTAGACATCCGTCGGCCCCCATGTCACCGCCGTTAATGCCGCGCTTGCTTGCCCGCTTCCCGGCGCGGGCGGCGTGACATCGGGCGGGTTCGCGGCAATCGGATCCGCTTTGGGGTCGCCCGTCCACGGTGGTAGGCCCTTTAATTCGCGGCGGAGGTCGTTGAAGTGCGCGTAGAATGCGTCGCCGGGGCAACTGGTGTTAATCACGCCGCGATGACCGCCCACATTCATGACGTTGTCGCGGTCGATGAAGAAACTCTTCCCGACCGGATCGAGGTCGCCCGCCTTCGCGCGGATGAGCGCCAGAACGGCGGCGCGTGCGGGGTCGGCGATGGAATGATCGGTGTAGGTGCCCAGAATCGCGATGCCGATGCTCCCGGCGTTGTACTGGCGGGCGTGGCCGCCGCTCACACGGTCCCCACCATACCGGCCCTCGTAGATGTTCCCCTGCTGGTCGATGAGGAAATTGTACCCGATATCGCCCCACCCGCGCGACACGGCGTGATACTGGTAGATCGCGCGGAGCGTCGCCTTCGCGTCGGTTTCCGGATCGCGCGTCACGGTGTGATGGATGATGACCTTCTTGATCGCGCGATATTCCGGTGGCCAGATCTCCTTGTTGTCCTTGTCGAGCCGCAACTTTTCGTCCGCGCCCCACGCCGCGCGCGGGAGGATCGTCACGCCGCCCGCCGCTTTCGCGGTGTAGACCGTCTCCGCCGGTAATGTCAACGTATTGACGGCGGTGAGTGCGAATTGCCGAACGACCGGGAAGGAGCCGTCCGGTGTCGGTTGGGCGGAGACGGAATACTGGGCAAAGCGCGCCGGTGCGATAATGATGAGATCGCCGAATGCACCAAACTCGTCAACCGAGCGAGCGTGCGTGTCCGCATGGAGATGTTGCCAATCGCTCCAAGCCTGGCCATCGACGCTCGTGCGAACGGAGAAATCGAGCATCGACGCCCGCAACAGATCGGCGTTCCAGAACGATTCGAGCGCGTTAAATGGGAAGTCGGCTTTGAGTGGCGGGGAAAGGTACGGCGTTGCCGCGAGGGGGATGTCCGACTGCTCCCACGTCGTCCGGGTGGCGAAGGGTTGCGCGCGGGTCACAGACGGGGTCGCGAACAGCGCGGAACTCGTCACGAGAATTGTGAGCCGACCACCGGCGCGCAAGAGTGTCCGCCGCGTCATGTGCCGTTCAATTCCCATACCACCTCCAGCCTGAACGAGACGGCACAACCCCCCCCCCGCGCACCGGCCCGTACGTACGCACCGTACACGATTATTTGTGGCGCGTCAAGTTTGCTGGCATTGTCGGCGCGGCGTGCGTCCCGTACGATATCCCCGATGCAGGGAGGGCGCGATGGTCGATCGCTTCGTGTTGCACCACCGTGACGACTGGTATCGCCTGGAGCAGTTGATCGTGGCGGCGAGTGGCAACGCATCGGCGGACGTATGGGAGGAACTTGGTGCGCGATACCGCGCGCTGACGAGCGACCTCGCCATCGCGCGGCGCGACTACGCGACCGAACCCGTTACTCGTTACCTCAACAACCTCGCGGAGGATGCGGGGCGCGCCTTGTACCGGCGCGACCGCCACGGTATCCAGGCAATTGTGAACTTCTATGTCGTCACATTTCCGCGCCTTATTCGGCAGACCTTTCACTACACGGCGGCATCGTTTGGCATCGTCGTCGTGGCGTTCATGGTCGCGTACCTCGTGACATTCCTGCGGCCATCGCTCGCGGAATCATTCATCCCCGGCGGTAGCGGCGTGATCGACACGATCAAGCATGGGCAGACATGGTTCGACACACCGCCCACCGAACGACCGTTCGCGGCGTCGTTCATCATGACGAACAATATTCGCGTGACGTTGCTCTGCTTCGCGGGCGGGATTCTGCTGGGCATCCCGACGGTGCTGGTGCTGCTCCAGAATGGGTTACAACTCGGCTCAATTGCGGGGCTGACGCACATCTACGGAATCAACGGCGCGCTCTGGTCGTTTGTCGCGCCGCATGGATTCCTGGAGTTGTCCGTCATCTTCGTCAGCGGCGGCGCGGGATTGCAACTCGCCCACGGCATCGCCCGCCCCGGTCTGCTCTCGCGCCGACAGTCGATCGCGGACGCCGGGCGGCGCGCGACGCTGATCGCGTGCGGCTGCGTGCCGCTGCTCGTGATCGCGGGGACATTGGAGGGGTTCGTCTCGCCGTCTGATCTTCCGGGCGGGCTGAAGTTGCTCGTTGGGCTGACGACGGGCATCCTGCTGTACGCGTATTTCTGGTTCGCGGGCCGCTCCACCGAGGAGGTGGAAGCGCGCTACCGCGAGGCCGCGCGCGACGCGGATGCCGCAACGGCTCGATGAGGAATATAAATTATCAGTCGAGCTTGATCGTGAAGCCCTTGAGCGCTTCCTTGGGGAAACTGCCCTTGTCCTTCCCATTCACGGTGTAGGTCACGCGGTCGGGCTTCCCGACGACGATCAGGACGGTCTGTTTGGCTTCAATCGGCTGCGATTCGCCGGGGTTGAGGAAGCCGATGAACTTGGCCGTCTTGTCGCCATCGACGTACGCCTCGACCCAGGATTTCTCCGATGTCGTGATCGTGATCTTCAGGCTGGTGGCGGGCGGCGTGGCAGCAGCGGTTGACGCTGCGTTCGTCGGCGTGGTTGCCGGGCTGCTGCTCGCGGCGCTACTCGTGCTACTGGTGCTGCCCGTGGCAACCGTCGGAATGCGGATGGTACCGGCGGAGGCGGACGGACCGACGGAGACCGTCCCCACCCCCGCGACACTTGGGATCGCCGTCGGCGTGGCGGCAACAATTGTCGGATCAATGATCTGCTTCTTTGGCGCTTCCTGCACGAGCAGGCTGTACCCCCATGCGGCGACGACGCTCAGGATGCCGATGACGAAGATGATGACGACGAAGTTTGGCGAGAACGGGCCGGACGTGTTCACCGACCGCGCGACCGGCTGTGGCTTGTACGCGAGTTCCGGCTCGCCGCGCGCTTCGTTGAACAGGCGCACCATCTCCTGCGGGTTGAGTTGCAGCCAATTCGCGTAGTTGAAGACGAATCCACGCGCGTAAATGCCCGAGGGCAGGAGGTGAAAGTCGCCATTCTCAAGCGCCGCGAGATGCCGGGTGAGGATTCGCGTCTGCCGCTCAGCATCCTGCAGACTGCGCCCGAGAGCCATGCGAGCGTCCCGAAGAATAGCGCCGAATGTGGTGGGTTGAATCGGGCCCCCGTGCTGCCAGGGGTTTTCCATCACGAAGAAAGCGTCCTTCCCGAGCAGATCTCACGCGCGGACAATGCGGGAGCGCCCTTTCCCTCCTCACGCCACCTACCGTGACGCGCGAGCAGTATACGCATCATCATCGGATTTGTCACGAGAACACAGACGCCCTGGAAAAGCGTTAGCCGGTGCCCGGTCGCCGGAACGTGGCCTGCCGCTTCTCCTCCTCCTGCATCTCTTCGAGGAGGGCGTCGGCGTTCGGCGTCTCCACCGTTTGCGCGGGGATCGCCGCCTTCGCCTGCCACCACTGATCGTTCGCGGCCCACCACGTCCCCAGGCAGGAGAGGCACGCCAGATCGTTCGGGCCGACGAGTTGGGGCGTGGGGAACGCAAACCGGTTGCGGCACCAACCCCGGTCGCCGGTCTCCGCCACCTGAAAGTCGCGGCAGTTCGCACACCGCTTGCCGCGATGGCGTTGGCGCTCCCCGGCGTACCATTCCGCGACCAGCGGGGATGATGGCGCGGGGTCCGGCGGTGTCGGCGCGAACGCCGGCGCGGGTAGGTTCGGTGCCGGGACGCGATAGGTGAGTGACGGGGCGGACGGCTGGTATGGCTCCTCCGCGTACGGTCGCGGTGCGGCCTGCACACCGGGCGGTGGCAACACCGGCTGTTGGCGCGGGATTTGCCGGGTCTGCTCGGTCGCGGCGGAAGGTGGCGGCGTACGGCTCGGCATCGCCGGCGCCGTGTCGCGGGGCGCGGTGACGATTGGTTCCGCCGCCGGCTCATATCTGCGCGGGGCGGAAACGCCTTCGTCGCGGCTCAGCCGTACGCCATCACGCAATGCCGGAGGGGGAAGATTCGGTTGATCCATCGATGCGTCCCCCTTCGGTGAGACGACTGGGGAAGGCGTGATCCGTCGCGGCGGGGCGGTGTCGCCGATCTGCTGCTGAATCTGGCGGCGCTCCAGGGCGCGGCGATGCGCCTCACCGACGTTTGATGTTCGTGACTTACCGATGGGTGTCTGCATCTGTTCTGCTACCTGACGCGGTTGTTCAATACCGACAATGATGTCATCGGGCCGGGTCCCCTGGTAGCCCGATCGCTGCCTGACGGGATCGACGATCGGCCGTTTTTGACCGGGGATACTGTCCTGCGGATTCGGGGCAGCCTCGAAGTAATCCTTCTCCCACCCGATCCGACACGCCAGCTCCTGCCGTCGCACAAGGGCTATGCCAACGATCTCCTGACAACGCGGGTTGCGACACAAACCGTTCTCCCCGATGCCACTCTGCTCAAAAAATCGGCAAGAGCCACATTCGCGTCTTGTCACATCCTACCCGCTTTCGTCCATACCCGTCAGAAATGAGTGTACCATACCGAAGCCGCATCTTCGCGTACTTTACCGTTCAATCAGACAATACGTACACTCGTACGTACGCACCTGTCAAGTCCTTTTTCGACATAAAAGAGAAGTGACCACCGGTGTCCATTCCGTGCCGACGCCAAGCGCGGTGGTGCGAAGCGCGAGCCCGCGATACCCCATGTCAATCGTCTCAAGGGTGGCGGCTCCGTGCACCTCGCCGACCGCGCCCCATCGTGCCGGGTCGCGATACTCCATTACGTCCCCGTCGGTTGACCGTGTGTGCCGCTTTCGCGCGTGCAGTGCCTCCCCATGGACGACAAAGGCATGAATCGTGCCGTCGACTTCCCCGGTGTGACCGGCAAGATCGATCAACGGTTCGATAGCTGCCCGCCCGCGCGCCGGGTCGCCGATACCTTCGAGAACGATGATATTCTGTTCCATATGCTTGCGCGCATTTGGGTTGGAAGGCATCGCAAGCGCCTGCCATGCTGCCTCCTCTGCCAGCGTGCCAACCAGCAGTGTGCCGGGGAAACGATTGTTGATCCTGCTCAACGTCGCACGATCGGCGATGTGCGCGATGACGAGGAATGCGCCCCGCTGATCCTGTGACGCAGTCACCTGCGCGGGGATACCGCCGCCAACATCCTCAGGCGAGACGATGATCGCCCCCGGTGAGCGGTGGCTTGTCCGCGCGTACACATAGTGAAACGCGATGGCGGGCGATTCCACGACGATGCCGTGCGGTTGGATGGCGATCACCACGCCCGCCATCGAGGCGCAAACCGCCGCGTCGTGGGGCGCGCGGACGATCAGCGCCCCGCTGCGCGGGGCCGCCGCGAGTGTCCCCGTCATCGGCGACCGTGCGATGTGGGTGCGCAGGCCCGCACGTGCACTCCCGAGCCGCTCCCCCTCACGGACGCTGGCGCCGTCGAGTTCGCGCACCATCCGGCCCGCAGTCATCGCGGTTTGTCCCAGTTCGTCCGAAAAGGCGACGATTTCGGGGTGGGGCGGCACGTGTGCCAGACGCTCGCCAGCGGCGACAGCGTCACCCTCCCCGACGATACGCTCCGCGCCTTCGGGCAGCGCATACCGTCGCACGACGGTTGTTCGCCGGACAGCCCGTGCCATCGCGTCCTCATGCATCGCGGTCAATCCCCAGTGCAGCGGTCGGGATGCGTGAGCGGACGCTCGTGATTGGCTCCGTTGCGGCGGCCGTGAGCGGGCGCGCCCGCGTGTCGATCAGCACGCCGCCGGAACCGCCCGCGACATCGCGGAGTTCCCGTGTGGCGGATTTCCCGGTGAGTGTGAGCGTTCCCGTGGTGTGGAGGGGGAGCGCATGCAATGCCGCTCGCCGCACGTCGATGAGATGCTCCATGTCCATGTTGCCGTCGCGCAGCGCCACCCGCTCGATGCCGTCCCCGCCCGATTCGAGCGCGAGCAGCGGCACGATGGTGCCGACGCTCTCGAAGAGGTCACGCTCGTACAATGGGACGGCGCGTGCCGGACGAACGCGCGACAGGAGGCCGACAAGTGGGGCCAGCCCGTCGGCGTCGAGAACGACGTGCACGGTCCGATGCATCGGCAGGATATCGGCGACCGCCCGCATCCCCTCCGCCGCCGAACCGCGCCGCAGGAATGAGGGGCCGAGGATGCAGAGTACCGCCTGCTCGATGTCATCCCGCGCCTCCGCCACCAGTGAGCGAAAGGCGATGCGCGCGAGCGCACCCGCGTATGCGCGATCAGTGGGGTCCTTGAGAACCGCTGTCGGCCAGAAGGATCGCTGGATCGCCCATCGCCGCAACGTGGCCTCATCGGCGTGGTTGGGGAGCCACCGCCCAATGGCATCATGCCCGAAGCGCCGTACGAGATTCGCGGCGCCCGCCGCGCTGTCGATCGTGGCGTCGTACAGGACGCGCACGCGTTGCGGGCCGGCAACGATCACGAGCGTCCCGTCGGTCTCGTCGAGGTAGCAGACAACGGCGCCCGTCGTCCGCTGCGCGGCGATGACCGTCGTGACGAGCGCATGTTTCTGAAATGCGAGTGGAACGCCGTCGGGAATGGAGGGCAACGCCGCACGATGCAGCGACGCGAGCGCATCCGTCAGCTCCTGTGCGAGATCGCCGCCGCGCGGGACGTGTGGCCCGTACACCCCGAATGCCGCCGCAAGTTCCGGCCCCGAGGAGAGGATAATGATCGCTGGACGCAGGGCGGCATCGAGCGCGCGGACCGCAGAGAGCAGGTGCGACGCCCACATGGGAAACATGCCCGGTGGCACCGCGACGAGGAGCGCGTCGCGCGGTGCCGCGCGCCAATCGCGCAGAATCGCGCGTGCCCACTCATTGACCCGTCGCGCACTCCGGGATGGCGGCTTCGGCGCGTCAATTCGCCGGATGATGCCGAGGTCCTCGATGGCGCTGAGGGTGGCCGTGTCGGTCGCGTCGCATTCCCCGACGACGAGCACATCCATCGGCGCCGATGCAATCACCACGCCCGTCAGGTCGCCAGGTTGATAGCCGTCAACGTGCTCGCCGGTGAGTTCGGCCAGGAGTTGGAGTGCCATCGGGATGCCGCGTTGCGGGGCATGGGCCGGTACGGGTGCACCGGCAATATAGCGCGCCTCCCCCTCCGTCGATGCGATCAGCGCCGCGTGTGTCTCGTGTGCGTCGAGGTGCAGCAAGACCTCGCGCGGCGGCATGGTGCTTTCGGTGGGGGGGCTCACGCCCGCATCATTGTCTTCCATTCGGTGCAGCCTACAGGAATCGGTCGATAGCGACCATGACGAGGGTACACAGCAGGGCGACACCGCTCGCGATGTTCCGGCTGAATCGCCCATGACCATGCTGCTTTGACACTGCGCTGCGTGAAGTCAGATGCCATGTCGCGTCCGCCGCCGTCTGGAAGTTCCGCATCTCCGGGGACGCGACGCCACGATCCTGCTGGGGCATTGCCCACGCCAATCGAGCGCGCGGAATGTCGGTCGCTGTGGCGGCGCTCACCGTATCGGACGGTTGCAGCCAGTCAGGCAGATCCGACGGCGTGAAGAACGATGGCACGGTTGGGAGTCTCTCTTCTCTCTCGTCAGTCATGGCAGCACCCTCGTTCATCCTGTTCGGAACATCTCCGTCGTCCCACGGTGGAATGTGCGCGAGTGTACCACGTTTGGCAGTCCGTCGGTCATCCTCCGGTGGAACGCAAGTCGTCCGTGTCGAGCCAGATCGTGAGCGGCCCGTCATTGACGATGGTCACGATCATCTCCGCGCCGAAGCGACCGGTCTCCACATGGATGCCCTCGGCCCGCAAAGCATCGGCGACCGCGCTAACCAATGGTTCAGCAATGCCCGGTTGCGCCGCGTGCGCGAAACTGGGCCGCCGCCCCTTGCGACAATCCGCGTAGAGGGTGAATTGGGAGATTAGCAGGATCGCGCCGCCCGCTTCGAGGATGGAGCGATTGATCTTGCCGTCGTCGTCCTCGAAGACGCGCAGGTTCGCGATTTTGCGCGCGAGTAGTCGCCCTTCCTCCGCACCATCGCGATCGCCGACACCGAGCAGCACCGTCATCCCGGCGTCAATTGCGCCGATAGTCGCATCGCCGATGCGGACGTCACTGCGGCGCACACGCTGAATCAATGCCCGCATCGCGTCATGCACCTCCCGACGTGGTGCGCGTGATCATCGCGACCGCGTACGCAGCCATCCCCTCGCCCGTCCCCGTGAATCCCATCCCCTCGCTCGTCGTTCCCTTGACATTGACCGCATCGACGCCGACGCCGAGCACGTCCGCGATGCTCCGTTCGATCGCGGCGCGATAGGCCGACAGTTTCGGCGCCTCGCAGACGACCGTCGCATCGACATTAACAGGCTGCCAGCCCGCGTCCGCGAGTTTGGCGACGGCCATTCGCAGCAACTCCCGGCTGTCCGCATCCTTCCATGCATCGTCGCTCGGAGGGAAGTGGGTGCCGATGTCGCCGAGCGATGCCGCACCAAGCAGCGCGTCGGTGATCGCGTGGAGCAGCACGTCCGCATCCGAGTGACCGAGCAGCCCATGGGAGAAGGGGATCGTGATACCGCCGAGGATGAGCGGGCGGTGCGTGACGAGCCGGTGAACGTCATATCCCACACCGACGCGAAACGGGAAATCAGGCATTGGCGCTCCTCCGCGCGGCGAGGGCGATTTCGGCGAGGCGGTAATCGACCGGCTCGGTCACTTTGAAGTTCTCGCGGCTGCCACGAACGACATGGACGGGATGGCCGAACGCCTCGACAAGACCGGCTTCGTCCGTGAAGGCAAGGGGAGGGACGGTGCGCGCCCATGCGAACGCCGCGCGTAACACATCCCACGCGAAGACCTGCGGCGTTTGCGCCGCCCACAGGCCCGCGCGATCCGGTGTCTCGACAATCCGTGTCCCATCGACGCGCTTGATGGTGTCCGTCACGGGGGTCGCGAGGGTCACGGCACCGTGCTCCCGCGCCGCCGCGAAGCAGTCATCGACCATCTGCAAAGAGAGTAGCGGGCGCGCTCCGTCATGGACCGCGACATAGGCACATGCCCCCCCATCTTCCAGGGTGGAGAGGCCCGCAAAGACTGATTGGCCCCGTGTCTCACCCCCGGACACGAACCGAACCCGTGCGCTCCACCCCTCGGTATCCGCGATGGTGCGCCACGCCGATAGCTGAGCGGCAGCGACAACGACCACGAGGTCCGTGACCGCTCCCGCGAGCACAGCGACGCTGTAACTCACCATGCTGCGACCGTTCAGTGGCAAGGCGCACTTATCGACCCCACCCATGCGCGTGCCGCTCCCCGCCGCGACGATCATGCCGCCGAAGGTCATGCGCCGTATTCCTGATGTACAGGGCCGGTGCAAGATATCTCCACCGCGTACCGTTCCCGCTGAAATTCATCCGTGTGCCATCGTTGAAACAACAGAGCCGCACTTTCGCCTGCGATGCACGACGCCCATATTATGCATGAATCAGTCGCATCGTCGCGCTGACCAATGCGTGAAGGCCGATCAGGACGACGATGAGGGCGCTCGCTGCGGGAAGCCAGTGGGCGACGTTGAAGCGACCGAGCGGCTGCCGGGCGATCCGGTCGATGATCCGCGCGCTTGTCACCGCGACGCCGAGCGCGATGATCGTGCAGGCGAGGCCAAAACTGAAACTGAGAAGAATGATGATCCCCGTGACCACATGACCGGCCGCCACCGCGACAAGCAGGATGGCGAATGCGTCCGGGCACGGGACAGCCCCGCCACTGACACCGAGGAGCACGAGCGACCGGGGCGTGAGCCGTGCGACTTCGGTGTGCGCATGGGGACGACTGCCAAACCAACCGTGCGCGTGCACCGTTCCGTCCTCGTGCTCGTGTATTTGAGATGGCACACCGGGGGAGTTCGCGCCCCCTCCAACGTACGCAGGCGACGCTCCCCGCGCTCTCCGCACGCGCCGGAGCGCATCGAGGGCGATGACCGAGCGAAGACGGGCCGCGAGCAACACAACGCCCAAGCCGAGGATGCCGATACCGCTGACAAGTTCCACCCACTGAACGATACGGGCGGGCACGACCCAGTGGCTGAAGACGAGCGCAACGCAGCCGAGCGCGATCACGCTGCCGGTATGCGTGATCGTGACGATGGCGCCGACGACCGCCGCATCCCGCACGCGCCCCTCGCTACCGACGAGGTACGCCGCAACGAGCGTCTTCCCGTGCCCGGGCGTCAGGGCGTGCACCGCACCGAGCAGGGCGGCGACGAGCAGGCTGAATGCGAGTGCGCCGGGGCGGTCGGACCCACCGGTCAGTATCCGACGTAACCGGCCTGACACGGATACGTGCGATGGCGGCGGTTGGACATGGTCAATCGGCGCAGCAGCGCCGGCGGTGCGAGGGCCAATTGTGAGCCGCAGATCGACATCCGCGCCGCCCTGCACGACGACACCGAGCGTCGGCGTGGCTTCGGGAGAGAACGTCGCCGGCCTGCCGTATGGCGCGTGGGTGTAATGGGTGACGATCAACGCCAGTTCGTGCGGAGCCCGCCCGAGGTTGGATGGGAGATGGAAGGTCGCCGTCACGAGCGCGCCGCTCGCGTCCGCAGTGGCGCGCTCGAAATCCACCCAGGTCGCCGGAATACGGAGCGAGCCGCGCTCATACGTTGCAGCGATTGGCGCTCCGTCGAGTAACATATGGAAGCCAGACGCGAGGAATTCGCCGTAGGCCTCGGCCTCAGCGGTATCGACCGTGCCATCGTGGTTGGTGTCCGCGTCGCGCCAGACCGTGAATGCGGTGACTGCGCCGACGCTAATCGTCGTCTCAATCGTCGCACCATCGGGCGATACGCGGACACTGTCGCGCTCGTTGATCTCGTCCGCCGGGTGCGCCGATACCGGACACGGGGCGATCAGCGTCAAGGCGAAGAGGATAGCGAAAAAGGCGCGACGGAGTAGGTTCAAGGATTGATGACCCCCTGTGCTGACCATCCGCCGATGGCGGGGCACCCGATGATGTACGGTTTGTATCGTGTTCTCGCAAGCATCGCAAGCCGCGATGTGGGGAGAGTCTGTAGAGTACAATACTCCCCGCGCAGTACGGCGCATGCGTTTGGCGCTCGGAAGGGAAGAGATGAACGACATAATTGTAGTCGCGAGCAGTAACGGCAACGTTGGTATCGGCGCCTCGATAGACATTCTCCGCAACGGCGGATCGGCGGTCGATGCGGTCGAGGCGGGCATTCGTCTTGTGGAGTCGAACCCCGATGACCACAGCGTGGGGTACGCGGGCCTCCCGAACCTGCTGGGAGAGGTGGAACTCGATGCGTCGATCATGGACGGCAGGTCACTCGCGGCGGGCGCGGTCGGCGCGGTGCACAACTACGAGCATGTCATCACGCTCGCGCGCAAGGTGATGGAGGAACTGCCCCACGTCATGCTCGTTGGGCCGGGCGCGGAGCGGTTCGCCGCCGAAATGGGCATGGAGCAGCGAGACCTCCTCACCGAGGAGGCGCGCGAGGGATGGCGCGCGTATCTCGAGGAAGAATTCCCGCCGGAACAGGTCGGCAGCATCCGGTATCAGCAGCAGGTTCGCGGGTGGGTCAAGCGGATGGTCAACCCGGAGAAGAATACCGGCACGGTGAACTTCATCGCCCGCGACCAGAACGGCAATATCGCCACCGGCGTCAGCACGAGCGGCTGGCAGTGGAAATACCCCGGGCGGCTCGGCGACAGCCCGATCATCGCTGCCGGCAACTACGCGGACAACCGGTACGGCGCGGCGGCATGCACGGGGCGCGGCGAGATGGCGATCCGCTGCGCGACGGCCCGCAGCGTCGTGCTCTACATGAAGATGGGGATGCGCATCGAAGCGGCGCTTGCGGAGGCGATGGTCGATTTGCAGTCGCTCGAAGACCCATACGCCGCCGGCATGAACATCGTCGCCCTCGACCGCGATGGCCGCCCGGCAGCGGCGACGAACCGCCCCGGCGCGACCTTCATCTACCAAACGGGCGACATGGAGACCTATACCCAGCAGCCGCGTATGTTAGTGCCCGATCCGCGCGGGGCCTCCGGCTTCCTCGCATAACCACAGGACCCGCAAAACCGCCAAGGATGCCAAGATCGCCAAGAGGGAAATGGGACGATTCTCTCGCACCTTCTTGGCGTCTTGTATGTTGTGGAACGTACGCAGAAATCGGTGGGAGGCAGGCGGAAAGCCTGCCTCCCTGACGCGCACAAAAAACGGGGGCAGTCCTATCACTGCCCCCGCCGGAGTGTGCGTGGTGTGTGCCCCTCTAGAGGGGGAATCGCGGATCGATCGTGCGGCGGGTCCGCTCGAGATCCTTGCGGGCTTCCGTCGCACTCGGCAGGCCTTCGCCGCCATTGCGGATGATCTTGCCGTAGTAGTCGTTGAACGAACCGTCGGAGACGAGCGTCCGCATCCACTTGTCAAACTTGTTCATCCCATTGCTCCTTTTCTGTGCATTCCCAGCGGGCTCTCAATTGGTCCCGCACCTTTATATGCCCCCAGTATCGCACCTTTCCGTAGAATGTCAAGAGAAGTGTCGAATTCTCATGAGATTCATCGGGAGATATGCAATATAGAAGATGAAAGATCGGTAAACAAGGCCGCACGGGTCGGGCGAAGTATGGATCTCTCGGCGTTCCGTCGCTAATATCCCGGTGGCCGTTGGAATTCGCCCGTCACCGTCAACAGGGCGTTTGCAATCGCGAGCAGACGTGATTCATCCCAGCGTTTGCCCACCATCTGTATCCCGATGGGTAAACCGTCACCATCACGCTGATACGGCAGCACGGCCGCCGGATGGCCGGTATAATTGAACAGCACGCAGTGAGCGGCTGCCATTCCATAGTCCACTTCCTGCCCGTCGATCGGCAGCGGCGACCCCCCTTCGCGGTGCGGAAATGCGGTGGTCATGGACGCCGGGCACAGTAGTGTGTCCCACTTCTGGAAGAACTGCTCCCACGCGACCATGGATTGGTCACGCCGGTGCAGCGCTTCCAGGTATTGGGCGAGGGTAGTCGGTGGTTGTTCCGCTTCCGGTTGGGTTGCCCCGGTCATCATCCCGATCAAGGCCCCAGCGCTCGCCCCTTCCTGGCCGAAATCTAACGCGGGCAGCGTCGCTTCTTCGACGGCTGCGCCGAGGGACTGGAGCCGCTGCGCCAGTTCCCGTACCGCATCGCGAATCTCCGCCGCGACTGGGAAGCCCGGAAAGGTCGGCGCAACAGCGATCCGCAGGTCCTTGAGATTGAGCGTCGGCACCTCATCAACCGGCACCGGCGGGACGTCGGTATCGCGCCCGTCCGGCCCCGCGATGATTGCGTAGACCAGCGCCAAATCCTCTACGGTGCGTGCCATCGGCCCGATGCAGGACATGATACGGACGCTGCGCGGTGGCGGGAGACCAGGGATCAGTCCGTCCACCGAGACGCGATGTTCGGTCGGCTTCAGGCCGAACAGGCCGCAAAAATGTGCCGGGATGCGGAGCGACCCGGACAGGTCGGTGCCGACCTCGAACGGCGTCATCCCAGACGCCAGCGCCGCCGCAGCGCCGCCGCTCGAACCGCCCGGCGTACGCCCGACATCCCAGGGATTATTGGTGCGGCCGAACAGGAGATTCTCGGTGCGTCCGAAATCACCGAGCATCGCCGGAACGTTCGTCTTGCCGATGAGGATGCCGCCCGCCGCCTTGAGGCGGGCGGCCACTGTGCCGTCCTCCTGGGGCACGTGATCCAGCGGCGGGAACCCCGTTGTCGTGCGCATGCCCGCCGTGGCATGCGCATCTTTCAGCGTGAAGGGCACGCCATGCAGTGGCCCCCACACCTCGCCGCGCGCCACCGCTTCGTCCGCTTCCCGTGCCCGCTCGTGCGCGCGCTCGGTATTCATGGTGACGATGGCGTTCAGGGCAGGATTGTGTCGCTCAATCTGCGCAAGATGCGCTTCCAGCACTTCCGTGGCGGAAACGCGGCGTGCTTGGATGTCCGCTGCCAACTGCGTCGTACTGGAGAAAACAATGTCCATCGCGATCGCTCCTTGCCTTTCGATTCGCCGTGACGGCGATGCATGCGCGACACGGGGAGTGTCTCCACCGCATCTGCTGACGCTGGGTTGTCGTTCGGTGGAGCCCATAATCGACACCGGGCTTGCCGAGCACGAGACGAGAGGGCTATCGTCACTGGGAATGCTCTCTCGTTCGCGGAGAATGCTCGCTGTGCAAGCATGAAAAGGCGCCGCCCTGACCGAGCAGCGCCTTGGTAGGACGTACACTGTCAGGCATGACTACCCAAGCAGCACCTTGCGCGCGAGATCGAAGACCGGCCCGGAGAAGATGCCGAAGAGCACCGTGCCGATGGATGAGACCGTCAGCCCGAGACCGAGCCACGGGGTTCGCCGCTCGACAACATCCCGCTCCGGCTCGCGGAAGTACATCACGGCGACGACGCGCAGGTAGAAGTACGCGGAGACGGCGGAGTTGACCGCGACGATGACCGCGAGCCAGGTGAGGTTCGCGTTGATGGCAGCGACGATAATGTAGTACTTCGCGAAGAAACCGAGAAGCGGCGGCACGCCCATCAGCGAGACCATGAAGAGCGTCATCGCGATAGCTGCGCCCGGTGCGGTCGTCGCGAGGCCACGGAAGGATTCGATATTCGTGCCCCGCCCGCGCGCCTGCATCCATGTGATGATCGAAAACGCGCCGATGTTGGTGAACGCATAAGCGAAGGTGTAGAAGAGAAGCGAACCGATGGCCTGACCGTTCGCGTCCGCCTTATTGACGCCGATCTGGTACGACGCGAGGCCGACGAGCATGTACCCGGTGTGCGCGATCGACGAGTACGCCAACATGCGCTTCACGTTATTCTGCGCGACCGCGACGATGTTGCCGAACGACATCGTGATGACCGAAAGGATAATCACGAGCGGCACCCACTGGTTCGCCGCCGGTGTCCAGCCGTTGACGAGCACGCGCAGCATCCCCGCGAATCCCGCCGCCTTCGGCCCGACGGACATAAACGCCGTCACGGGCGTCGGCGCGCCGTGGTAGGCGTCCGGCGTCCACATGTGGAACGGAACCGCAGCAATCTTGAAGCCAAGCCCGACCACGAGGAGGAGCAGCGCGAGCAGGAGCGACGGGTTGCCGTCCGCCAGCCGCGCGCCCGCCGTCGCGATCACGTCCAGTTTGATCGCGCCGGTGATGCCGAATGTCCACGCCATGCCGTAGATCAGGATCCCCGTCGCGAATGAACCGAGCAGGAAGTACTTCAGCGCGCCCTCGTGGGCGATCCGGCTCTGCCGCGAGAACCCCGCCAGCACGTAAACGGCGATGGAGGTCAACTCAATGCCGATGAAGACCATGATGAGGTCGCCGGCAATCGCGACGACCATCATGCCGAGCACCGAGAAGGAGAGGATGACGAGGTACTCGATCAGCGACATGCCCTGGAGTTGCACGAAGTTCGCGGAGACGAGCACCGTCAGCAGCGCGGTCGAGAGCATGACGATCAGGAAGAAGATCGCCATATAATCGAAGCGGATCGAGCCGCCACCCGTCGTTTGCCGGTGACTGGAGGTGAAAATCAGGCTCACCAGCGCCGCGCCGTACCCAACCATCGAGAGCACAGCACCCATCTGCCCCGCGCGCGCCGCACGGCTGCGCTTTGTCACTGCGTCGAGGAAAAGCAGGGCGACCGAAAGCCCCACGACGATCAGGTGCGGCACCACGGCGATGTAGTGAATACTCGGGAACGAAACCTCCGGCATCCGGTGGGATCCTCTCTTTATGGGAGGGATGCAGCGGCGTCCGCCGCGTTCCCGCTCCCGACGATGGGCGCCAGCAGCGCACCGATAACTGGCTTCAAGAGCTTCATCAACGGCACCGGATAGATACCGACATAGAGCGTCGCGAGCACCAACGGGACGAGCGTCGAGAATTCAAGCCGTGTCAGGTCCGGGAAGCCGTTATGCTCCTCGCGCGGCTCGCCGAAAATGACCCGCTTGTACAGCCACATCATGTAGACGGCGGCGAAGATCACGACGAACATTGTGATCGACGCATACCACTTATTATCGAGCCGGAACGCGCCGAGTGTGCTCAGATACTCGCCGATGAACCCGCTCAATCCGGGCAGGCCGAGCGCCGCGAGCATGAATACCATGAAGACCGCCGCGTAGTTCGGCATCCGGTTCGCGATGCCGCCGAACGCGCTGATCTGCCGCGTGTGTGCCCGCTCGTAGAGCACGCCGACGCAGAGGAACAATCCGCCTGTTACGATGCCGTGGCTGAACATGTTGATGACCGCGCCTTGGAACCCCTGCGCGTTGAAGCAGAAGATGCCGAGCGTGACGAAGCCCATGTGCGTCACCGACGAGTATGCGACGAGTTTCTTCATGTCCGGTTGCACGATCGCAACGAGCGCGCCATAGATGATCGCGATCACCGACAGGATGAGGATCGTCGTCGCAAACGTCTTCGATGCATAAGGGAACATCGTCAAGTTGAAGCGGATCATGCCGTAGCCGCCCATTTTCAGCAGCACGGCGGCAAGGATGACGCTCCCCGCAGTCGGCGATTCGACGTGCGCGTCCGGGAGCCAGGTGTGCACCGGGAACATCGGCACCTTCACGGCGAAGGCGATGAAGAACGCCGCGAAGGCCCAGAGTTGGAACGAGTTCGACCACCCGCCGGGAATCGCCGTCAGCATCTTCAAGTCCAGGGTGCGGACGCCCGTGCGGTTGAAGTACTGCGTGTACATTGCGACGATGGCGACGAGCATCAGCAGACTGCCTGCCAGCGTGAAGAGGAAGAACTTCACCGCCGCGTAGACGCGGTTCGCGCTGCCCCAGACGCCGATGATGAGCGCCATCGGGATCAGCATCAACTCCCAGAAGACGTAGAAGAGGAAGAGGTCGAACGTGAGGAAGACACCAATCATGCCCGTGAGGAGTACGAGGAAGGTCACGTAGTAGGCGCGAATGTTCGTCTTGATGCTATTCCACGATGCGACGAGCGCGATCACGGTCGAGAACGTCGTCAGCAGCACGAAGATCGTGCTGAGGCCGTCCGTGCCGACATGGTAGCGGATGCCGACGCTCGGCAGCCAGTTATAGTTCTCCTCCCACCGGAGATCGGCGGACTGCACCGCCGTGAAGATGACGACCAGCGAGAGCGCGAGTTCCACGAGCGCCGTGACGAGCGCGATCATCTTAATCGTCGGCGTCGCGAGTTGCGGGATGAAGAGAAGGAGCAGGGCGACGACCGCCGGGAGGGCGAGCATCACCGAAAGCAGGGGAAAGTGATCCACCGATTTGCCTCCTCACGGGCCGACGTGCATCGGCGGCCCGGAACGTCGTCATCCAAACAGTTGCGTGAAGATGTCGCCCCGCGCGATCAAATAGACACCGACGATCACCACCGCGCCGAGCGCAATCGCGAGCGCGTAGTTCGCCACGAAGCCAGTCTGCACGCGCCGCAACCGTCCCGACGAGCGGCCAACGACCGTGGCGATCCCATTGACCGCGCCATCGATCACGTAGCGGTCGAACGCCCAGAGGGCGTGCGAGAGGCCGCGTGTCCCCTGCACGAAGACGGCGTTGTACATCTCATCGAAGTACCACTTGTGCCACAGGAACATCCACGCCCAGTGGATACGGTCGCCGAGGCGGTACGGGTTCGGGCTTTGGCGCATGTACATCAGGTACGCGAGCGCGATGCCGGCGAGCGCAACGATCGACGACAAGACCGCGAAGGTCAGCGTCGTCGATTCCGCGATCGGCCCGAAGTTCTTCTCGACCAACTCGCTCTGAATCGTCTTGCCGAGGAAGGTGTGAATCGCGCCCGCGTCCGGCGGTAGCCCGACGAGCGCGCCGATCACGAGCGATGGGATCGCGAGGACAATCAGCGGCACGGTCATCGTCGGGGGGGACTCGTGCGGATGGATATGCGCCTCGTCGTATCGAGGCTTCCCCTCGAAGGCGAGGAAGTAGAGCCGGAACATGTAGAACGCGGTGAGACCTGCCGTGAGCAGACCGGCAGCGGCGATCACCGGGTATCCGGCGTGGAAGGAGCCGACGATAATCTCGTCCTTCGACCAGAAGCCCGCGAGGCCCGTCACGCCGGAAATCGCCAGCGCCCCGATGAGGAAAGTGTACGCGGTGATCGGCATCTGCTTCCGCAGGCCACCCATCTTGAAGAGGTCCTGCTCCTCATGCATCCCGTGGATGACGGAGCCGGAACCGAGGAACATCAATCCCTTGAACATCGCGTGGGTCATCAGGTGGAAGATGGCCGGGATGTACGCGCCGACGCCGAGCGCGAAGACCATATACCCAAGTTGCGAGACGGTCGAGTACGCGAGCACCCGCTTGATGTCCCGCTGGACAAGGCCAATCGTCGCCGCCATGAAGGCGGTCACGATGCCGATGATCGCGACGGTCGTGCGTGCGGTGTCCGAGAGATCGAACAATGGCCACGAGCGCGCGACGAGGTATACCCCCGCCGTGACCATCGTCGCCGCATGGATCAGCGCGGAGACGGGCGTCGGGCCCTCCATCGCGTCCGGCAGCCAGACGTGGAGCGGCACCTGCGCGCTCTTGCCGACCGAGCCGCAGAAGAGCAGGAGGCAGATCGCGGTGATCGTGCCTTTGCCGATCTCGCCCGCGCCGACTCTCTCCTCGACGCGCGCGAAGACATCCGCGAAGGTGAAGGTGCCGAAGGTCGTCCAGACCAGCATCGTGCCGAGGCCGAAGCCGACATCACCGACGCGGTTGACCCAGAACGCCTTCAGCGCCGCGTTGTTCGCGCTCTCGCGGCGGAACCAGAACCCGACGAGGAAATACGAGCAGAGGCCGACCGCCTCCCAGAAGACGAACAGCAGGAGGTAGTTATCGGCGAGGACGAGCATCAACATGCTGAAGACGAAGAGCGGTAGGTACGCGAAGAAACGGTAGTAGCCGGTATCCCCGTGCATGTATCCGATGGAGTAGATCACCACCAGCAAGCCGACGCTCGTCACCACGAGGAGCATCAGCGACGTTAGATGATCGGCGCGGAGGTTGATCGGCACGCGCAACTGGCGGTCATCGAATGCGTAGGTGCCGGTGTCCATCCATGTGAACAGGCGATTGTCGAGCGCCTGTCCCGCGCTAAGCCCGCGCACCTGCATGAATGTGAGAATCGCACAGATAAATGAGATGCCAACGCCGATAATGCCGGGCCAGTGCGCCTGATTCTTCAGCACGGAGCGACCGAACAGCAGCGTCACGATGAACGCGACGAGCGGCGCGGCGGGAATGAGCCAGAGGAAGTTCCCCATTGAACCATCCTATCCCTTGAACCTAGTACCTACCCCAACAGCGGGTCGAACTCAGTCACGCAGCGTGTCGATCCGGCCAACGTCCACGGTGTCCTGTCGCCGCGCGAGCGCGATGACGATGCCGAGTCCCACCGCCGCCTCCGCCGCCGCGATCGTGATGACGAAGACGGAGAAGACCTGCCCGGTCGCGGAACTGATCGCCCGACCGAACGCGATGAAACTGATGTTGACGGCATTCAGCATCATCTCCACCGACATGAAGATGATGAGCACATTGCGCCGCGTCAGGACGCCGATCAGCCCGATCACGAAGAGCACCGCGCTCAGGCTCAGATACCATTCAAGACTCGGGCTCATCGTTCCTCCCGGTATGCCGCACTCATCGCCGCAGGGACTCGCCGACCTTCTCGGTCTCGCGCTCCTCTTGCCGGATTATCTGCTCATCGCGCGCGACCGTGTAGTTCGATGGCGACGCGATCACGCTGTCGTCCGGGTGACCGAGCGAGATGGTGAAGAGTCGCGTCTTCTCGTGCATCCGCGCGGGGGTGTCGTCCGGCCGCGCCAGCACAATCGCGCCGACCGCGCCGACGAGCAGCACCAGCGATGAAATCTCGAAGGGGACGAGGAACTCGCCGTAGAGGCTGCGCCCAAGCGCCTGCGTGTTGCCGCCGACCGCCGCGATGGCGTCCGGTGTGAAGGCGCCAATTGTGCCGAGTGGGACGGTCGAGAGGATGACGGCGAGCACCTCCAGGAAGAGCGCGATACCGAGCACCGGCCCGACGACGCGCTGCACGGCATGACCGCCGTACATCTCCGGCAGGTCCTCCATGCGCACGAGCATCAGCGCGAAGAGGAAGAGCACGAGCACCGCGCCCGTGTAGACGAGCACCTGCGTCACCGCGACGAACTCCGCCCCGAGCATGACGTAGATGCACGCAACATTGAGGAAGGAGAGCACGAGAAAGAGCGCGCTGTGCATCGGGTTGCGCTGCGCGACCACGAGCAGGCTCGTCAGCACCGCGAGACCGCCGAAGATGGCGAAGAAAATAGCGCCGCTCATTGTGCGAAATACTCCCGCGCTGTCGCGCCGATCTCGGCCAACTGCGACTTCTGATAGATCAACCCGTCGCGCGAGGTGACGGTCAGCTCGAAGGCGTTGCTCATCGTGATCGCATCGACCGGGCATGCTTTCGCGCAGAGGCCGCAGTACATGCATCGGCCCGCATCGAGTGTGTAGACGACGACATCGCGCTCGCCCTCGTCGGCGGGCGTGAACTCCATCGAGATGCACTGCGTCGGGCAGATGCGCTCGCACATCGAGCAGCCGACGCAGATCGCCTCGTTCGTCTCGGGGTCCGTCCGCAGCACGGGCAGGCCGCGGAACCGATCTTCGAGGGGCCGCCGCTCGTCCGGGTATTCGACGGTCAGGTCCTTCCGAAACAGCCGTTTGAAGGTGACGCCAAACCCTTTGATCTCATCCAGACGCGGCATATCGTGACTCCTTCAGTGCATAGGGCAACGATTCAGACTTTATCGACGATCACCTTGATCGTTGCCGTCACAAGGATATTCGCCAATGTCAGCGGGAGCAACATTTTCCATGCCAGGCCCATCAGTTGATCGTACCGGAAGCGCGGCAACGTCGCGCGCAACCAGATATAGATGAACATGAACAAAAGCATCTTGATGAAAAGCCAGATCGGGCCGGGGAGGAACGGGCCGTCCCACCCGCCGAGGAAGACCGTCGCCGCGACACCGGAGACGACGAGCATGTTAATGTATTCGCCGAGGAAGAACATCGAGAAGCGGAAGCCCGAATACTCCGTGTGGAAGCCTGCAACGAGTTCGTTCTCCGCCTCCGGCAGGTCGAACGGCGCGCGGTTCGTCTCCGCAATTGCGGCGACAAGGTAGAGCAGGAAACCGAACGGCTGGAAGACGATCAGCCAGACGTGATCCTGCTGCCAGTTGACGATGCCCAGCAGGCTCAGCGAACCCGTCAGCAGCATCACGCCGACAAGCGCCAGCCCGAGCACGAGTTCATACGAGATCACCTGCGCGGCGGAGCGGAGGCCACCGAGGAGCGAGTAGCGGTTCCCGGAGGCATAGCCGCCGAGGATGATGCCGTACACGCCGATGCCACCCAGCGCGAGGATGAGCAGCAAGCCGACATTCAGGTCGGTGAGGAAGAGGTTGACGTGCTTGTCGGTGAACGGGATGTACGCCCTGCCGCCGAGCGGGATAATCATGAACGCGGTCAACGCCGTCACGAAAACGACGACGGGCGCGAAGAAGAAGACCCACCGGTCCGCACCAGACGGGATGATGTCCTCCTTGAAGAGCAATTTGAGGCCATCGGCGGCGGGTTGCAGCAGCCCGCGCGGCCCGGTGCGCGTCGGCCCGAGGCGATCCTGCATGAACGCGATCACCTTGCGCTCGTAGTACGTCATGTACGCCATCATCGTCAGAGCGATGAAGAGCAGCACGACGACCGTGATTGCCGAGAGCCAACCGGGCTGGCTCCCGAGGACATCAACAACGGCGAACAGCATCGATTAGTCGCCTCCCGCCGCGACCATCTCCGGCCGGGCCTGTTCCGCTGGCTGCACATCCACCGCGCAGAGCCGCAATTCACCGATCCGCCACGGCGGATCGAGCGTCGGGCGGCGCGTCATCGCCTGACTGATCGCGCCGAGGTCGAAGTCGAGATGCACGAGGCCCGGTTGCGTCTGCTCGCTCACCAGCGCCGTTACCGTCATCGCGCCATACGCGGAGGAGATGCGGACATGGTCGCCGGTCACGATGCCCCGTCGGCGCGCGTCGTGCGGGTGCACGACGAGATCGCTCGTCGGCTGAATCTGGTCGAGCGCGATGTCGGGGATATTCTCCACCGCGTCGCCGTGCGCGTCCGGCCCCCGGTTCGTCGTCAGGATCAGATCGTACGGCGTCGCGCCCATCGCGTCGGGCAACGCGGGCTGCGTCACCGGAACCATCGTCGCGCGGCCACTCGGGGTGCCGAAGCCGTTGGTGTAGAGGATCGGCGTCCCCAGATCGTCCGCGCTCGTGACGGGCCATTGCATCCCGCCGTCCCAATCGAGGCGCTGGTGCGACAAGCCGCCGTACGCGGGGACTGCGGCCGCGATCGCATCGAAGACATCGCTGGCGTCGCCATAGCCGAGGTCGCTGCCCATCAGGCCCGCGAGATCGTTGAGCGCGTCCCAGAGCGCGCGGCTCTCGCCGAGCGGGACGAGCGCGGGCCGCAGCAACTGCACATGGCGGTCAACATTCGTCAGCGTGCCGCCGACCTCCGCCCACGAAACCGCTGGGAGGACGACATCCGCGCGTTTGGCCGTCTCCGTCAGGAACATGTCATGGACGACGAGGAAGTCGAGCCGTGAGAGCGCCTCGATTGCCGCCGATGCTTGATACGAGTCGGGAACACCCGCCGGATTTTCGTTGGAAATCAGCAGCGCGCGCACCGAGCCGCTCCCCGATGCGGCGAGAATGTCGGAAACCGACATCCCACCGTCCACTGGGACGCAATTCACATCGTACGCGCCCTGATGGTTCGCGCCGTCGCGCAGGGGCCAGACGCCCGCGCCCTGGCGCCCGACATTGCCCGTCAGGAGCGCGAGATTGACGAGCGCCGTCGCCGCTTCCTCGCCGCCGGGGAGCGCGGTGATCTCCGCGCCAAAGAACGCGGCGGTAGGCGGGTATAGCCCCGATTCCGGCGGACTGTCGCGGACGAAGCCGCCCTTCGCGTAGAGCCGCGCCGCGTCCCGTATCGCGTCCGCATTCACGCCGCAGATGGCTGCAGCGGCCTCCGGTGTCATCCCCTGGACGCTGCGGAGCCACGCATCGAACCCATCGACGGCGGTGGAGACATACCCTTGTGCGTGCAAATTGTCGCTTGTGATCACATTCGCCATCGCGAGCAGCGCGGCAGTCTCCGTGCCGGGGCGCACCTGGAGCCAGACGGTCGCGACCTCGCAGAGGTTGTTCCACGTCGAGGAGATGATTACCATCCGCGCCGCGCGCGTGCGCACGGCGATGTGTAGGTCGTACGAGAGCACCGGGTGCGTCTCCGGCATGTTCGCGCCGACGAGCAGGAACATCTTGGCGTCGATCAACTCCGCCTTGCTGTTCGTCACGGCGAGGCCACCGAGTGTCTTCGCAAGGGCGCGGTCGCCACTCGCGTGCCACTCGCGACCGACAACGTCCACATTCGGGGAGCGCATGATGTCGCGCGTGAACTGACCGAGCACGAATGCATCCTCGTTCGTGAGCGACGGGGCGGCGATAGCGGCGAACGACCCGTCCCGATGCGCCGCGAGTCGGCTGCCGATGAGCGTCAACGCCTCTTCCCATGACGCCTCGCGGAACCCGTCACCTTCCTTGATGAGCGGCGTTTCCAGACGCTCCGCACTCTGGATGACATCGTAACCCCAGCGACCCTTGACACAGGTATTGGAGCGGTTCACGCCGTACTCGCGCGCCGAACCCTGCATCCGCTTGATGTCGCCCTCGCGCGTCTGCACGTCGAGCGAGCAGCCAACCGGGCAGAAGCCGCAGATCGAGCGCACCGTCTGCATCTCCCATGGGTGATCGCCGTACTGCCGGTCGGTCAGCGCGCCCACCGGGCAGACCTGCACGCACATGCCGCAGTGGGTGCAGTCCGTGTCGTAGAGCGAGTTGCCGAAGGCGGGGATGATCGTGCTTTCAAGGCCGCGGTTCGCCATCGTGATCGCGGACGCGCCGATCACCTCCTCGCACGTGCGGATGCACTGCGAGCACTGCACGCAACGGTCATGCTTGAAGTCGATCAGGTCCGAGAAGTGCTCGACCTCGCGCACCCGCTTCGGGCGGTGGAACGGATTCTCCGCGACGCCGTACTCGTACGTGGAGTCCTGCAACTGGCACTCGCCGGAGGCGTCGCACGTCGGGCAATCGAGCGCGTGGTCGATGAGGAAGAACTTCAGCAGGTCCTGCCGCGCCTTGTATGAGACCTCGTCGTGCGTCGCGACCTCCATGCCGTCGCGCACCGGCGTGGCACACGAAATCTGCGTGCCGCCCCGCCGACCGAGGACATTGACGACGCACATCTGGCACGAACCCCACGGGCGCAGATCGGGCTGGTAGCAGAATGACGTGATCGTGATGCCGATCTTCTTCGCGGCGTTGATGATCGTCGTGCCCGCTGGGACGGTCACGCTCTTGCCATTTATCGAGCAGGTAACGTCTTTGGCCATGCTTTCAAGCCTTCCGCGATCTCTGGTGCGCTACCGATCGACTTCGCCGAGCACCATATCGATGGTGCCGAGAATTGCAATGAGGTCCGCGATCATCGAACCGACGGAGATCTTGTTGACGATCTGCAGATTAATCATGGACGGTGGGCGGATGCGCAGGCGGTAGGCGTGCGGCGTGCCGTCCGAGACGATGTAGTAGCCGAGTTCGCCCTTCGGGTTCTCGATGCCGACATAGACCTCGCCCGGCGGCGGCGAGAAGCCCTCGATGACGAGTTTGAAGTGGCGCTGCATCGCCTCCGCCTCGAACATCACCGCGTCGTGCGGCGGGAAGACGAATTTCGGCTCGTCGGCCATCAGCGGGCCATCGGTCGGCATCTGGTTCATGCACTGCTCGATGAGCCGCAACGACTGCCGCATCTCCTCGACACGGATGAGGTAGCGGTCGTAGGTGTCGCTGTTCTGGCCAATCGGGATCTCGAAGTCCAGCCGGTCGTAAATGAGGTACGGCATCGCCTTGCGGACATCGTACTCGACGCCGGCGGCGCGCAGGAGCGGTCCGGTGAGGCCGAATGAGAGCGCGTCCTCGCGGGAGATGTAGCCGACGCCCTTGGTGCGCCCGATCCAGATTGGGTTCGCGTTGAGCAACTTCTCGTACTCCGCGATCCGCTCCGGCATCACCCGCAGGAAGATTTGCAACTGCTGCCAGAAGGTGTCCGGGATCGGGCGCTGGAAACCGCCGACCTCCATGATGTTCGTCGTCAGGCGCGCGCCGCAGTAGTTCTCGAACAGATCGAGGATCATCTCGCGCTCGCGGAAGGTGTAGAGCGACATCGAGAGCGCGCCAATGTCCATCGCATGCGTGCCGATGCCAACGAGATGCGACGCGATGCGGGTCAACTCCGCCAGGATGACGCGGAAATACTGCGCCCGCTCCGGGATGCGATCCGTGATGCCGAGCAGCTTCTCGACGGCCATGATATAGCCGAGATTGTTCGACGGCGCGGCGATGTAATCCGTGCGATCCGTCCACGGCGTGAACTGGACGTAGCGCGCGTTCTCACCAAGCTTCTCGGTGCCCCGGTGAAGGTAACCAATGACGAGGTCGCACGCGCGGATCACCTCACCATCGAGGCGCACGACGACGCGGAGCACGCCGTGGGTCGACGGGTGCTGCGGGCCGAGGTTCAGCACCATCTCACGGTCGCCGCCTTCGAGAATGCGATCGCTCTCGACGCTCTCCTCGCCGACGCCGGGGATGCCGGGAATGTCGGGCATTACGGGGCGGGTTGTCGTTGTGTCAGCCATGCTCAGGCCCCCTTCGTCATTACGGCGCTTGGGTGGTTAGTGATATTGCCCCCACTGCTTATGGCCGCGCAGCGGGTAATCCTTGCGGAGCGGGTACCCTTCATTCCAATCCTCGGGCAGGAGGATGCGCCGCAGATCGGGATGGCCCGCAAAATTGATACCGAACATATCGAAGCACTCGCGCTCCAGCCAATTCGCGGCGGCCCAGAGATCGGCGGCGGTCGCGATGCTGTCGCCGCGTTCGAGGGCATTGACGCCGCTCTTGAGCCGCAGGCGATTCCGATAGTGCGTCGAGTAGAGTTGATAGACGACATCGAAGCGTGGGGAGCGCACGCGCCAATCGACCGCCGTGAGGTCGATCAGCATGTCGTACGCGCAGGTCGGCTCGTCGCGCAGGAAATGCAGCGCGTCATGCACCGCGTCCTTGTGGACGCGAATGGTGCACTCATCGCGGAACTCGACGACCTCTTCAATCGCGTCGGCGTACCGCGCGCGCAACGCCGTGACGGCGATGGGCGCGGCGGATGGAGGCGCGCTCTCATCGGGTTGCGTGCCTGGTCGTGTTTCCTCAGCCACTCGGTCCTCCTTGACCCGTCCCCATGCGCAACAACGGTGGCGCGCAGCAGGGGAACGTGGCACACGATGCTACCTAGACGTTTCTCCCCGTCATGCCCGCGACCATATCCGGGCGGCGATTGCGCGGCTTTTTCGCCAGCGTCTCGTTCTTGATGATCTTGTTCTGCAGCGTCAGGATGCCATACGCCAGCGCCTCGGGGGTCGGCGGGCAACCGGGGACGTAGACATCGACCGGCACCACGGCATCGACGCCCTGCACGACGGAGTAGGTGTCGAACGGCCCGCCGACGTTGGCGCAGGACCCCATCGAGATCACCCATTTCGGCTCCGGCATCTGGTCGTAGAGCGTGCGGATGATCGGCGCCATCTTCTTCGTCACCGTCCCGGCGACGATCATCGCGTCCGATTGGCGCGGCGAGGCGCGGAAGAGCATCCCGAAGCGCTCCGCGACATCGAACCGTGGCATCGATGCCGAGATCATCTCAATCGCGCAGCAGGCAAGCCCAAAGCCCATCGGCCAGAGCGACGAACGCCGTGCCCAGTTCACAAGGAAATCGAGGCTCGTGATGATCACGTTCTTGTCGAAACGATCCTCTAGGCCCATTCGAATGCACCCTTTCGCCACGCATAAAACCAACCAAGAAGCAGGAGCGCGATGAACAAAACCATCTCCACCAGCCCGTACCAGCCGAGCGCCTCGAAGATCACCGCCCACGGGTAGATAAAAATCGCCTCAATATCGAAAACAACGAACAGAATCGCGATCACGTAGAAGCGTGGGGTGATCCGGTTGGTCGGGCTGCTGACTCCGGGGACGCCGCCTTCATACGGGGCGAGTTTCGTCCGGTTCGGGCGCTGCGGTCGAAGGAGGCCGCCGAGAAAAATGACACCGATGCCGAGCGCGGAGCCGGCAATCACGGCGAATGCGACAAAGAGCCAGTTGCCAAGCATCGAACGCTCTCCCTCCGTCCCAACGCGAGCGCGTATTGTGCATCGTTGCACAACACGCGTAGTGTACAGCGTTCGCGCACCCTCAACAAGGGTCAGGGAATGCGGCGCATAGGGGTTGCGTAGTCTGGGAACATCACCCCCGGCCCCTCTCCATCGCGATGGAGAGGGGCCCCTCATCTAAAATGTCGTAGTGTGTGCTGAACATCGCGGTCTCTCGGAGGTTGCTCCCCCTCTCCATCGCAATGGAGAGGGGGCCGGGGGATGAGGTTCTGCGTATCGCTCACCCGGTAGCCGCGATGACCGGTGCATCGACCGGTGTTTCAGCGAGGAGGGGGAGTGCGAGTGGCACGGTGAAGGCGAAGGTGCTGCCGGCGCCGTATCGACTCTCGACGATGATGGCGCCGCCATTCAACTCGACGAGTTGCTTCGTCAGCGCGAGGCCAAGCCCCGTCCCCTCGTAGCGGCGATTGTGCGACGAATCGAGTTGACGGAATTTCTCGAACAGTTTACTGAAGTCCTCCGCGCGAATGCCGATGCCGGTATCCCGCACCCAAAGGCGCGCGTGCTCCGGTGTGGCCGGTTCGTGCGCGACACCGATGTGGATCGTCCCGCCATCGGGTGTGAACTTGATTGCGTTCGAGACGAGATTCAGGATGATCTGCCGGATGCGCTGCCGATCCGCGAAGACCGTCACGGGATGCAACGGCGCGTCGATTTCGAGGGTGTGCCGCCGCGCCGCAATGAGCGGCGAGACGGAGCGCGTCACCTCCTGCACCTCGTCGCGGATGTCGAACGCGACGCGCTTCAACTCCATCCGCCCCGCCTCGATCTTCGAAATGTCCAGCACATCGTTGATGAGGCCGAGCAGGTGCCGACCACTGTTGAGAATATCCGTGAGGCACGCCCCGACCTCATCGGCCTCCGTCACGATGCCGTCGGCGAGCAATTCGGAGAACCCGATGATCGCGTTCAGCGGTGTGCGCAGTTCGTGACTCATCGTCGCGAGGAATTCGGACTTCAGCGCGTTCGCCGATTCGAGTTCCGTGTTCAGCCGCTGCATTTCGATTACCTGCTGCTGCACCTGGTCGTACAGCAGCGCGTTCTTCACCGCGATCGCCGCCTGCGCCGCGATGGTCTGGATCACCGAGATCTGCTGCTCGGTGAATGCGTTCGGCTCAGGGCTACCGAGCCAAACCGCGCCGACGACATCCGCCCCCGCGATGAGCGGCACGCCGAATATCGACGCCGGGTGCGCATCACCCGGCTGGAGACCCGCCTCGTCAACGAACCGATCGATGTCATCCTGCGAGGAGAGAAGGATGGAGCGCCTGGTGCGGATGAGCCAGCCGCTGAGGGTCGTTTCGGGTGACACGCGGGCAGGAAAGATTCGCTCCCCCGCGATGATACCGACCTGCACGATTACTTCGCGCTGCGCCTCATCGTATGAGGCGACGTAGAGCAAGGGCGCATCGACCACTCGGCCCACTTCCTCGGCCACGAGGCTGAACACCGCATCGAGTTCGAGCGTTGCGGCGAGCCGGGTGCCCGTCGCCGTGACCGCCGCGAGTTCCCGGTTCGCGCTGGTGAGGCTGGCGAGGCGCGAGCGGGCCTCGACATTCAATCGAACGTTCTCCAAAGCCACGCTCACATTGTTTGCGAGCGTCGTAATGAGGTTGAGGTCGGGTTCGGAGAGTTTGTCGACGATGTCTTCCTCGAGGAGCAGCGTGCCGAGCACGCGATCGGGCGTGAGCAGCGGGGCGCACGCCTCGCAGACAATCTGCGCCTCTGCGGCGAGAAAATCGTCTTCGTGCCGGGAGTCCGCGATGAGGATCGAGCGTCGTTCCCGCACCGCGCGTCCCGTGACCGTGCCGCGCACGGAAATCGGGTCGATCACTGTCCGATACCCGTGCTGACTGACCAGATGCAGGTTGTCGGGATCGCCGGGACGGAGCAGATAGATCGACACATATTGGTAGCCGAATGACTCGGCGAGCCGGTTGACGACGATCTCGCAGACTTCCCGCTCCGTCGTCGCGCTGGTGAGGGCGACAGCGATGCGACGCAACTCCTCCAGTTGCTGCTCCTGCGACGCGAGTTCTCGCACCATCGCATTGAAGGCGGTTCCCAGCTGGGCAATTTCACCGTTCCCACGCACCGGGACGTGCACATCCCGCGCCCCCCGACCGAATGCCGCAGTGGCGAGGGCCACTCCCCCGATACCTTGACCGATCGAGCGGACAAGCCAGAAGCCGACACCAGCGAGAAAGAGCAGCAGAATCGCGGTCTCCGCCAACATCACATTCCGCGCGGTATCGATGCTCGCGCGTCGATCCGCGCGCATCCGCGCCGTTGCGGCGCGAATCTCATCCTGAAAGCCGCCGAGCAGACCGGACGCGACCAGACCCTTGCCCTTGAGCTCGTTGTCCGCGCGCGTGTCGGCGTTCGCCGCGTCCGGCTGCATCAATTCGAGGCGATATTGCGCGAGGGCGCGGACGTAACTCGACCGATAATCGGCGATGGCGTCATCGTACTGTTGCAGGCGCGCGCGCATCGCGTCCGTGAGATCGAGGTCGGAGTCCAACTGATTGCGCAGCGTCGCGATCGTTTGCCAGGATTGTTCCGCCGTATCCGCGACGCTATCGACGCTGTCCGTCTTCCCGCCCCGCAGCCAGACGTCCTTGACGCGCGCGACGAGGCGAATCATCTCCTCGCGCAGGCGCGACGAGTCCCCCGTTGCGACATCGTACCGCGCCTGCACATGATCCGACGCGCGCCCGATGTCGCGGAATTGGAGCAGTTGGACGGCGCTACTCCCCCCGGTGAGGAGGAGGCAGATGATGCCGATGATGAGCAGTTTGAGTTGCAGCGTGTGCCGCATACACTCCCCAGGGTCTCAGCACGCCGCGCCTGCGGGAGTGCTGCAAATGTCGATGGAGGCGTCACCGCGCAGCCATCGGGTAACCGGCGCATGGAGCGCACCATCGATCACGCGCACGTCAATTCGTCCATGACTTGAACGGACAGTCAGTCTATATGTTACGCTCCTGCGTCCAATCTTGTCTATAGGTCTCAAAAGGGCGGCCCGGCACGCATCGGCCCGCGTTTCGGCTGCCGCAGAAGCGAATGCTAACTCCCCGGCAACGCGCGCACATTCCCGGTGAACAACTGCGTGTACCAGCGCCGGATATACGGCGGCATGCGGTTCGGGTCGGCCATCGCGCCGGAGGCCAACCCGGCGAACCGCTCGGAGTCGTTCTCGAACATGCCGGGGAATCCAGTCTGCTTGTTCCCGAACTCGTACTCGCCGGCGATGAAGCAGATGCGGCCGTACTGCGGGTCCTTCGCCTTGGCAGCACGGAGTACGTCCGCGCGGAAGGTCCGATTCAGCGTCGGCCACCGCTCCCAGTCCTTGGCCCACTCGTCATAGAAGCCCGTCAGGTCTGCCCATGCGTGCGCCATCTCGTGGATGGCAGCCTCCGACTGAATGCCGAACAGCTCGATGCGGTTCTCTTCTGGCCCATACCAAAAGCCGCCACCATCGGGTGCGGAGAGGTTGCGGACGCTGAACCGTGTCTCGCTTAGGATGCGCCGGGCAGCATCGGTAAATCCGTACGCCTCCATAACTGCATGCTTGAATGTTTCACCGTTGGGGTATTTCCCCGGCGGTGCCGGAAGAAACCGTTTCAGAAATGACATCGTGATCTCCTTGCGCGCGTCAGGACCAGATCATCCCCGTTGTAGGATGAGCATGTCAAGAGTAACCGGAATGCCCCACGCAAAAAACGAGGAATATGCGGAAAGTATTGACAATCGCCCGCGCGTATGATACCGTACGTTCACGGTAAAGTCCCGAGTCGTTGAGTAGCAATGACTGGAGTGACGAAGACCTCTCACCTTCGGGGGAGATGCGGCGGACGGACGACGAGCGCCCACGCGCACGTCGGATGCCAATGCAGATACGGCAGTCCGCTGAGCAATCAGCGGCGACGTGTCGGGGTTCGCACGATAGCATGGCGAAAGATCAGTCGGGGCTTTACTGTTTTCTGAAACGGTTTCCGTTTGCATCGGTGGCGTCAAAAACCGTATCGCCGACCGTAGTAGTTGCCGTCTAGACAAAAACCATCCTTGGGGCTACTCTTTTACTGAGAATGCGGTACGATACGGATGCTGTCAGGCGTTCGAGACCGGGCAGCGCACGTTCTCCAGCAAGGAGCGGCGTACAGAATGTCCATGGCCAGCACCCGTCGCCGACCGCCGATTCCCCGTGATGTCTCAGCGGCGGTCCGCATGTTGATCCAGCGGCTTGACCGTGCCGAGCAGTTGCATGCGTCGGATGTCTCGTTTTACGCCCTGATGATCGGCGAATCGCTGGAGTTGCCGCCGAATGTCATGCGCCAGATCGCGTGCGGCGCGCTCCTGCACGATGTTGGAAAAGTGGCGATTCCCGTCGATCACCGCGACCACTCCGGCGCGCTCACCGCGCTCGAACGGCTGAACATGCTGACGCACCCCGAGGTCGGGGAGGCGATGGTCGGCGTGCATCAACCGCTGGAGCCGTTCGCGGAACTCGTGCGCCATCACCACGAACGCTACGATGGCGCTGGGTACCCTGATGGGCTTGCGGGCGGAGCGATCCCGCTCGGCGCTGCGGTGCTCGCGGTCTCCGAGGCGTTCGCCACGATGATCACCGAGCAGCCGTATCAGCGCGCGCGCAGTTGGCACGAGGCGGTCGCGGAGGTTCGGCGGGGCAGCGGTTCCCAGTTTCATCCATCCGTCGCGGGGGCGTTCCTTGTCGCGTTGGGAGAGGAGTCACTGCGCTCGCGTCACTAGGCGGGACGCAAGGACTCGGTGATCCGCGCAAAGATGCGCCGGAATTGGTGCCGCTCGATCCAGTCGCAGTATGCCGTTATCAGGAGCGTCGTTGCTCCCACCTCCAGAAGCAGCAGTTCGTGGTACCACTCCATCGACCCGCGCACGCCGCTGGGCGAGTATCCCTGATACCGTAGCCGCGTGCCGCGCGCCCCTTTGGTGCGCACACGATCCTCGCCCTGAAGTTGATAGGTCGCGCCATCGATGCTCGACCGGCGGCGTTCGGCCTTCAGCCCAACGAGGTACGAACGCAGGTTCTTCCCCGGCTCCAATGGCTGGACGCGGTATTGCGGTGGCGAGAGTTGCCGCGATGTATACGCGCTGTCCATACGGGTAATCGCGATCCCACGTGCGTCAGTGACATAGGGCGCATCGAAGGGGCGATTGTATTCGTCCCGTTGCTGCCAGTCGTCCGGGACTTCGATGGTTACGTCCGGCAGATGGAGCGTGCACCACTTTGGATCACCCATCGTCGGTGGCGTCAGTACCTGTGCGGACGTGGCGATTTCTTCCAGGGGCGCCCCCGGCGCGTTGGGATCGCATGTGCAGTCAATCTCCAGCAGCGTCTCCGTGCTCTCGATCAGTGCGTAGTATCGGTCAATCGTTCCAGTCGTGTACCGTGTGAGCCAGGTCGGGGAAGCACCCGTGCACGTACCGACCCGGATGTCGGATGGGAGGCGCTGCGTCCGGGCGAGGAACGTCGCGCCATCCTTGTACATGCCGCCGATCTTCTCGCGCGGGTAGAGCACAACGGAGAGCGTCGTGTGATCGCGGGAGCGAACGACATTGCGCGCGCTATATGTCCGGCGTTTGTGCGCCGACCGCCAACCGCCGCCTGCCGGGAGCAAGAGAGAGAATGAGTCGTTGGAATACACTTCCAGACGCGACCCATCATGGAAAAACGCATCCGCTGTCATGCAAGCATGATAACACTGCGGACTAGCCGAGATATGCCTGACGCACGCGGTCGTCATTGACGAGGTCGGCTGCCTTGCCGGAGATCGTGATGCGGCCCGCCTCGAGGACGTAGCCGCGATCGGCGTATTGGAGCGCGAGGTGGGCGTTCTGCTCCACAAGCAGGATCGTCACGCCCTGCGCGTGCAATTCGCGGATGACAGTGAAGATGTCCCGCACGATGAGCGGCGCGAGGCCGAGGCTCGGTTCGTCGAGCAGCAGCACGCGCGGGCGGCTCATCAGCGCGCGCGCGATGGCGAGCATCTGCTGCTCGCCGCCGCTCAGCGTGCCGGCCTGCTGCTTGCGCCGCTCGCCGAGGATCGGGAAGCGCGCGCACTGCTGCTCGATGTCGGCGCGGACCTGCGCGCGATCGGAGCGTGTGTACGCCCCCATCTCCAGATTATCGAGTACGCTGAAGCGTGTCAGCACGCGCCGACCCTCCGGACACTGCGCGACGCCCATGCGCACGATTTCGTCCGGGCGCAGACGGCTGATTTCCCCGCCCTCGTAAAAAATCTGGCCGGAGCGGGCATTGAGCAGGCGGGAGATCGAGCGGAGGGTCGTGCTCTTGCCCGCGCCGTTCGCGCCGATGAGCGTCACAATTTCTCCCGCACGAACGGTGAGGCTGACATCCCGCAATGCCTGGATCGCCCCGTAGTTCACGGAGATGTTCCGCAACTCGAGGATCGTGGCGCCGCTCGCCGTGGCCGACAGATCGCGCGGCTCAACGGGCTGCTCGTTCGGGGCGGCGTCCGCTGCGCTCATCCAGCATCCCCGAGATACGCTTCGATCACCGCCGGGTCCTTCTGCACAGCTGCGGGCGCACCGAGCGCGATCAGTTTGCCGAAGTTCAGGACCGCGATGCGGTCGCACAGCCCCATGACGAGCGGGACGTGATGCTCGATCAGCAGGACGGTCAGGTCGAACTGATCGCGCACGGAGCGGATGAACGCGCTCAGGGTCTGCTTCTCGTTCGGGTTCATGCCGGCGGCGGGTTCATCGAGCAGCAGCACGCGCGGTTCGAGGGCGAGCGCGCGGGCGATCTCCAGGCGGCGTTGATCGCCGTAGGCGAAGTTGACGGCTTTGTCCTCTGCGCGGTGCGCCAGCCCGACGAGATCGAGCAGTTCCATCGCCACCCGCCGCGTGGCGCGCGCCTCGGTCGGCGCGGGCGGTAGCCCGAGCACCCCGGCGATCACGCCGCTGCGTGTGTGGACGTGCTGGGCGATCATCACATTGTTCAGCGCGCTCAACTCACCGAAGAGGCGGATGTTCTGAAATGTGCGGGCGATGCCGCGCGCGGCAACCTTGTGCGGGCGGAGCGCGGTGATGTTGCGGCCCCGGTAGACCAGCGTGCCGCTCGATGGCTGGATAAACCCGGTCATCAGGTTGAAGAGCGTCGTCTTGCCCGCGCCGTTCGGCCCGATCAGCCCGAAGACCTCCCCTTCGTTCACGGCAAAGGAGACATCGTTCACCGCCACCAAGCCGCCGAAACGCCGGGTCATGCCCCGCGCCTCAAGGACGGTCGCGGGGGCACGCGCCGAACCTTGTTCGTGTTGGCCAGGAATGCCGGTCGGCTCCATCATGGCAGGGACCGCGCCTCTTCGGTCGGTGCGACGGGCGCACGCCGCGACACCGATCGCCGGATGCGCTCGATCAAATCCGGCGTGATGATCCCGCGCGGGAAGAAGATCGTGCCGAGCACGAGCAGCAGGCCGTAGACGATCAGGCGGCCATCCTTGAGGAATTGCGACAGCCAGTGCGGCAACCCGCCGATGTCCGCCACACCGCGCAGGATTTCGGGCAGCGCCGTCAGTACCAAACCGCCGATAACGGGGCCGATGAAGGTGCGCGAGCCGCCGATGAGCACGAACGCGAGGTAGGCGACGCTCGCGTCGAACGTCCCTTGGCGCGCATTCCACGTATTGAGGAAGTGGGCGCTCATCGCGCCGACGACGCCCGCGAGGATCGCCCCCATCATGAACGCGAGCACCTTGTGATACGTCGGTGCGATGCCCATCGCGTCCGCCGCGAGTTCGTCCTCGCGGATCGCGGTGAAGGCGCGACCGATGCGCGACTTTTCCAGGCGGTAGAGGAAGGCCATCGTGAGGATGAGCATCGGCAGGCCGACCCAGAGGTACTGCAACTTCGAGTCGAAGGGCTGCGGAATCTTGAAGATGCCGACCGCGCCGCCCGTGATCTTCAGGTTCAAGGAGAGCACGCGCAGGATTTCGACGAACGCGATCGTCGCGAGGGCGAGATAGATGCCGCGCAATCGGAGCGCGGGGATGCCGACAACGACCGCGAGCGCCGCGCACAGAACGCCCGCGATCAGCATTTCCAGCAGCAGATACGGGATCGGGAAGTGCGCGCCCGCCGCGACGTGCATGACTTTCGTGGAGAAGATCGCCGCCGTGTACCCGCCGAGGGCGTAGAAGCCGGGGCTGGCGAGCGACAACTGGCCCGCCATGAGTGGGAGGTATAGCGAGAGGCCGAGCATCGCGGCGAAGACCATCGAGACGATCACGTTGCTGTATGTCTGGATGAAATCAAGCATCGCGCATGCCTCAGACCTTCTGTACTTGCGCGCGGCCCAGCAACCCCTGCGGCCGGAACAACAGGACGGCGAAGAGCAGCGCGAATGCCACGCCATCTTTGTACGCGGACAAATCCGCCGGCACAAACGCCTCCGCGAGGCCGAGGACGAGGCCGCCGACGACCGCACCGGGAATATCACCCAGCCCGCCGAGCACGATCACCGCGAGGCCCTTGAGGCCGAACTCGATGCCGAAGTATGGCCCTTTGATGCTGACGCTCGACGCAACGAGCGTGCCCGCGAGCCCGCCGAGGAAACCGCTGAGGAAGAAGGTGAACATAATCAGTTGGTCGGTGTTCACGCCGAGCAGGCTGGAAGTCGTCGCATCCTCCGCGACCGCACGCAACGCCTTGCCGATCTTCGTGTAGTTAATCAGGTATGTCAGCGCGGCGAGGATGATGACGCCGACGACGAAAATGACGATCTGCACGGTGCGAATGGGAATCGGGCTGCTCTCGTTGCCGAAATTGACCGCAGCGGGCAGGCCGCCGGTGATCCTGTCCTTGTAGGTGTAGATTTCCGCGCCGACGAGGTACTGGATGAGATTGACGATGACGATTGCGACGCCGAGGCTCGACACGAGCGACAGAAGCCGGTCCGCGCCGCGCCGTCGGAGCGGGCGGAAGGCGAGCCGTTCGATCAGAACGGCGGCGAAACCGGCGAGGAGGCAGCCGATGAGGATCGCGAGAAAAAAGGCGAGGCCGAATGGCAGCGCCCTGGATGCGAGCACGCCATTCGAACCGAAGGCCGCCCCCGTGAGCACGTACGTGAAATATGCGCCGAGCGTGAAGATTGCGCCGTGGGCGAAATTAATGATGCCGAGGATGGAAAAGACGAGCGTATAGCCGAGCGCGAAGATCGCGTACACGCTACCGATCGACAGCCCGTTGAGGAGTGATTGGATGAAGTGCGTCAACGGCGACCGCCCCTGTCGTCATATCCTGCCCAAAATGTCTCACGGTCTCCCGGAGAGCGACGAAGAGCGATGCGTGGCCGCGCCGACCGGTGAGAATAGGCGCGGCACGTCGTTCGGGGCGCAGTTAGCTGAGGAAGACGAACTTCCCCGTCACGCCATCGGGATTCATCTTGATCTGGGCGACGTAGGAATCCTTCTGGACGAGTTCATGGTCCTGATCGAAGGAGATGTCACCCAGCGGGGTGCTGTACTTCCCGGCGTGCGCCTCTTTGTTGAGCGCCACGCGCAGGTCCTCGACCGACATGCTGGCGATCTTGCTCTTGTTGTCGAGCGACTTCAACGCATCGACGAAGACCTGAATGCCGGTAAATGTCTGCGCGGCGAACTGTGGCGGGTCCCTTTTGAACTGCTCGGTGTACACCGCCTTGAATGCGGTGTTGATGTCGTTCTTCAACTCCGGGCTGTATGCTTGCGCGATGAGGATGCCATCGCAATTCGCCTTGCAGACGGCGAAGATCGCCGCCGTGTTGAGGCCGTTCCCGCCGATGATGACGCCCTTGAAGCCGAGTTCGCGCAGTTGCTTGACGAGGTTGCCACCGTCCGCAGCGAGGCCGGAGACGATGGCGAGATCGGGCTTCGTCGCCAGCGCGTTCGTCGCCTGCGTCTGGAAGTCCGTGTCGGTCGTCTGGAACTTCTGCACCGTCGTCACTTCGAGGTTGCTCGACTTCGCGGTCGCCTGGAAGACTTCGGTCTCGGAGACGCTGAAGGCATCATTCTGCGCGTAGAAGACGGCGACCTTCTTGATGTTCGGGTTGATCTTTAGCGCCTGCTTGATCGAGTTCGGCGCGACGACGGAGACCGGCGCGGAGACGCGGGTGACGTACTCGCCAATCTGCGGGATGCCCTTCGCGGTATTGGACGGCCCGATCACCGGCACCTTTGCCTTGTCCGCCGCCGGGTCCGCCGCGAACGCCTGCTGCGAGAGCGTCGGGCCGACGATGCCGACGACCTTGTCCTTCGAGATCAGCGACTGGAAGGCGTTGATCGCGCCCTGCTCGTCGCCCGCCGTGTCCTGCAATATGACCTTGATCGGGCGACCGTTGACTCCACCACGGTCATTGAAGAACTTCTCAGCGAGCAAGCCGCCGTTCTTCTCTTCCTCACCGAGGAGCGCGACATTGCTCGTCGTCGCGATCGCGAGGCCAATTGGGATCGGCTGGCCGGACAGCGCGACGGGGGCGGGGTTTCCAGTTGCCGCGCTCGCCGCCGGCTGCGTCGCCGCACCCGTCGCGGGCGCCGCCGTGGGCGCGGATGCGGAACCTGCCGCCGTTGTCGCGGCGGGAGCCTTCGTGGTGGCCGGAGCGGAGGTCGCCGTCGAGGACGACGAGGAACCGCATGCGGTCAACACGAGGGCAAGAACGACAATGATCGGAACGAGAAGTCGCCTCATGCTCGTCTCCTTTTGCACAACCACCGACGGGGACACCATGCAACGCTAATCGCGGAGCGCCGCGCGGCATGCGTGACCGCGTGCGTCGAAACTTCCGCAAATGACCCGTGTAGCGCGGCGAAGCGTAGCATTGACGTAGCAACCTGTCAATTATTGCGCGACGCTCCCGGAAACCCTATTTCCCGACGAGCCGCACCATCACCCAGAGGGCGAACGTCGCGGCGGCGAGCATCGGTGGTGTGGTGATGATACCGACTCTGAGGTAGCTCATACTGGAGACCGTCACCCCGCGTTTCCGCACGATGGCGAGCCAGAGCATCGTCGCGAGCGACCCGATGGTCAACACGCTCGGCCCGATGTTCGTGCCGATCAGCGTCGCGAAGGCGATGTGCTCCGGGATTGGGTTCGTGACCGACCGGAGCAGCGCGATCATCGCGACGACCATCGGGATATTGTTGACGACGTTCGCGCCAACGGCGGTCGCGAAGGTCACGGCGGAAAGGGTGAGGAAATCCTTGCCGGTCGGGACGCGCGAAACATGCGGTAGCCATGCGCGCTCGACGCTACGAATGACGATGAACATCGCGATCACGAACGGAAACAACGACCATGAGACATACCCGGCGCTCGCGCGAAGGCTCACCGTGCGGCGGATAAGGCCGACCGCGACGACAATGACTGCGCCCATAAGGGCAGGGATCGCGAGGGGGAGCGAGAGGAAGCCGAAGATGAAGAGCGCGATTAATGTCACGACCAACGTGACCGACGCGAGGCGAAAGTCGCGCCCATGATCCACGTTGGTGAGGGCCGCAGCATTGAAGCGTCGCGGGATACGCGAGCGAAAAATGACGAGGAAGACGCCAACATTCACGAGCAGCGCCGCGACATTCGGCAGGAACATCAGGAGGGCGAACCGCGTGAACGACAAGCCGAGCAGGTCGTACATGAGGATGTTCGTGAGGTTCGAGACGGGGAGGAAGAGCGATGCCGTGTTCGCGACGAACGCGCACGCGAAGAGATACGGCAGCGGGTCGATCGCCAGGCGATCGACGACGACATAGACGATGGGAGTCAGCACAATAATCGTCACGTCGAGCGAGAGGAACGCGGTGATCAGCGCGCCGAGCAGGAAGACGTTGATGAGCAGGAGATGCCCGCTGCCGCGCGCGGTGCGCACCGCCGTCACGGCGAGCGCGTCGAAGACCCCCGCGTGCTCGGCGAAGCCGGTGATGACCATCATGCCGATCAGGAACAAGAGCACATTCGCAGTGTCGTGAAGAATCTGGGCGACATCGTGGAGCGAGACGAGACGGGAGGCGAGCGCGAAGACGGCGCCGATCCCCGCCGCGACTGCCTCGTTCATGCCGCGCGGTCGCCAAAGAATGAACATCAATGTCGCGAGAAAACCAATCGCACTGAGCACCAGATTCACCGGGCGTGCTCGGCCCGTGCAGCAGCCGCTGAATGCTCAGCGGCTGCGTATGCATCGTCAGACATTTGCGATCACGGGCGCTGAGTCGGGGCGGGCCGGATAACCGGCGTGGGTAATCGCGAACCGGGCTGCGCCGGTGCGGGCGCTTGCGTCGGCGCTGCGTTCCCGGTTTGGCCGGGCGCCTGCGTGACGACAGTCCGCCCCGGTGGTGTCGTTCCGCTTGGCAGCGTCGCGACGGGGGCGCTCCGGACAGGCGCCGGGTTTGAAGGATATGAAGGTCCCGAAGGGGCGAATGAGCGCGCGCCCTTGGGGCGATACTTGGCGTCCGTCGCGCTGAAGTACGCCGACAGCTTCGCCGAACCCGCGCTTGTGTACTGCCCGAACTCGACTTTCTTGGGGGCAGACGTCTTACTGATGGGGGTGGGGGTGCCGTTCGCGAGGAGCGACGGGTCCTTGGTGAAATCCGCCCACGCCTCGGTGAGTTCGCGCTGCTCGCGCTCGTCGAGTTCCCCGCAGTCGCGCGTCGGCTCCTTGCCCTTGACGAACAGGTCCTTCGTCGTCGATCCATACCGCACCGGCTTGTGCCCGGTGGCGCTGCAAGCCTCGCCATCAACGACATTCGCAGGCCGGTAGAACTCTTTGGCGGGAAGATTCCCGTCGGGGCCGACGAGCAATTGCGGCGCCTTCTCATGATCGTGAATCAGGCGCATGAACTCGTTCCAGATTGGCCCCGCTGTCTCCACGCCATCCCGGTTCAGGATGGGGTGGTTGTCATTGTTGCCCACCCAGACACCGACCGCGACCTGTGTCGAATATCCCATCGTCCAGCCGTCGCGAAAGTCGTTGGTTGTCCCCGTCTTCGCGGCGACGGGGCGATCCCGCAAGATAAGCGGGCTGGACGCGCCGAAGATCGGCGTGCGGGCTTTGTTGTCCGTGAGAACGGACGTGAGCAGATAGGCATTGCCCGAATCCATCACCTGCTGGCCGACCGGGACTGTCTTGCTATTGTCGACATCTTTGCCTTTGCTGTCCTTAAACGCCGTTCCATCAGATTTCTGAATGCGGATGATCGGGTTCGCCTCGACGTATTTTCCCTGATTGGCGAAGGTGGCGTAGGCATTCGTCAGTTCGAGCGGGGAGACCTCGCCACCACCGAGGGCGAGAGAAATCCCGAGGCCATAATCAGACAATGGGCGCTTGAAGCCGCTCTTGATGCCGACACTGTGCGCGAAGTTGATGAAGTTCCCGACCCCGTCGTACTCAATCGCCTTGAGCGCGGGGATGTTCAGCGACTGTTGCAGCGCATCGCGGACACTGACCGCGCCGTTGTGCAACTGGTTGAAGTTGTTCGGCGTGTACCCCTTCTCCGTGCCGTCATCCCACGTCTTGTGATAATCGAGGATCATGTACGACGGGTACCACCCCTTCTCAAGCGCGGCGGCATAGGCGACCGGCTTGATCGAACTCCCGGGTTGGCGCGGATTGATGGCGACATTGAACTCGCCATTGTTGCTCTGATCGTAGAAATCGACACTGCCAACCATGCAGAGGATTTGCCCGCTCCACGGGACGATGGCCACGAGGGCGCCATTGGATACGTCATAGCCCGCTTTCGACTCACCGTTCACGCCGGTCTTCACGACATCTTCGGCAAGACGCTGAATGTCCATGTCGATCGTTGTGTAAATATTGAGACCGCCCCGATATAGCGCGTCGGTGCCGTAGCGATTCTCTACGTATTGCCGGACATAGTTGACGAAGTGCGGCGCGCCGGTCGGCTTGTCGTCGCGAAACTTGAGGTATTTGCTCGGGTCGGCGGACTTTGCGTACGCATCGTCGGACTGTTCCTGCGTGATGTAGTTCTGATCCACCATCTGACTCAGGACATATTGTTGGCGGCGGCGGGCCTTTTCGAGGCTGATCGTCGGATCGTAGACGGAGGGTGACTGCGGCAACCCGGCGAGGATCGACGCCTGCCAGAGGGTGAGCTTCTTCGCGTCGGTGTTGAAGTAGGTCCGCGCTGCCGCCTGAATCCCGTATGAGCGGTTGCCGTAGTAAATCTGGTTCAGATAAAACGTGAGCACCTGTTCCTTGGAGTATTTCTGCGCCAGCCCGTACGCGAGGAAGACCTGGCGAACCTTGTCCTCCTTCGTCGGGTCGGTGTATCGCTCGGGAAATGCCTGCTTCACCACCTGCATCGTGATCGTCGAGCCACCGGAGTTGCCGTAACTGGAGTCAATGAAGGTGTTACGAACGGCGCGCCCGATTGCCTGCACATCGATGCCCTTGTTCGTCCAGAACGTCTTGTCCTCGGCGGCGATTGCGGCCTCGATCACGTAGGGGGAAATTTCGGTCAGTGGCACTTCCACACGGTTGCCGAACTGCGGGTCGGAGACCTCGTCGATCACATTGCCGTAGCGGTCGTAGATGCGCGTCGTCTGAAACTGATGGAGCGCCTCGGGGTCGAAGGTCGGGAGATCGTTCGTGAAGTATGTGTACGCGCCCGCGACAACCGCCGTCCCGGCGACTGCCGCGCCAAGCACAACAAAGAGGACGAAGCCAACCACGACCAGCAACCCCGCGACCGGTGCGGGGAGGAACGCCAGTGCGGGGATTGCCTTCGTTTTCTTCCCGCGCACGACAAACGGCGGCGCTTTCGGGCGCGGGCCGCGATAATCGGTTCGACCATAGTGCGAGCGGCGCGGTGCGGGGGGAAGTGCCACGATCCAAGCCTCCAAGGCAAATAGTACTGACCCAGGGAAGATTCTATCACACGGGCGGCGCGCATCGTTTTTGATTGACCCCGCCCGTCTCCACCCGTACACTGCTGCGGGAAATCGCGCACCGGGCGACGAAAGAGGCGGCAGGCGGACACGATGATGGACGGCAAACGCAGGAACGGCACGCGACACAGCCAACCGCCCCGCTGGGGTGTCGTTTGGTTGCTCGGCGTCGTGGCGCTCACAAGTTGTTCCATCGAGGGAGGGAACCCGGCGACGCCGCCCCCCACGCAGCCCGCACAATCCGTGACAACGGCGACAACGGGTGTGCCGAATGCGCCAACCACCGTCGTCACGGCGACGCGGCCCTCCGCGCCCACGAGCATCGCACCTGCTACAGCCCGCCCGCCCGCACCGACGCCAACGCCGCCGCCCGGCCCGAAGCCAACGCCGAAGGGGCCGCAGACGCTCACAATGGCGGGGCCGGCTCAGTTGCCGGAGACGCTCGACCCCGCGCTGATCCGCGACAACGTCACGGCATTCATCGCGCGTCAGGTCTTCCGTGGCCTCGTTCGCCTCGATGACGCGCTGAATGTCGTGCCGGACATCGCGGCGGATTACGCGAAGTCCGCCGATGGCCTCACATACACCTTTTACCTGCGCTCGACGGCGAAATTCCAGAACGGCCAACCGATCACGGCTGAGGATGTCGCCTTCTCGCTGCGGCGCGCGTGCGACCCGGCCACGTCCCCGAATGGCAAGGCGGAGAACCTCCCCGCCGATGTCGGCCTCAACGATATTCTGGGGTGCGTTGACCGTCTCCAGAACCGCACGGCGGACATCGCCGGTATCCGCGTGCTCGACCCACTCACCATCGCGCTGACGCTCGACGCGCCGAAGGCGTACTTCCTGCAAAAGTTGACCCTGCCCGATGCGGCGGTGATCGACCGGAACGATCTGCATCGTGGCCCGCAGTGGTCCACGCAGCCGAACGGCACCGGGCCGTTCCGCGTCGCGGGTTGGAAAAGTGACGAGATCGCGCTGAAGCGGTTCGATCAGTTCTACGCTCAGGTCGCGACGCTCGACACGGTCACGATCCTCGTCGGCGCGCGGGCCGCGAACCAACTGAATCTCTACGACGCGAACACCATCGACATCGCCGAGGTGCCGCTTGCGGGCGTCGATCGGGTCGGCGGCCCCGCATCGCCGCTGAAGAATGAGTTGCGCATCACCCCGACGCTGTCGGTGACGTATATCGGCTTAAACGCGAAGAACGCGCCGCTGGACGCCTTCAATGTGCGCGCCGCGATCGCGCGGACGATTGACCGGAGCAAGATTAGCAATGTCATGTTCGAGGGGAAGGTGACCGACGCGCAGGGCTTCGTGCCGCCCGCGATCCCCGGCGGGAAATGGGACGCGGTCTTCCCCGTCGTGGATGCGAAGACCGCGAAGGAGTTGCTGCCACCGGCGATCGCGAAGACGCTGCCGCCGATCACATTCGGCAGCGGCGGGTCGCGCCTGGGGTCGGCGGTGAAGGCGGTGACGGAGCGCGATCTGGGCGTGACGGTGGACGTTGAGGAGTCGCGCTTCGGCGATTACCTCACGGAGTTGGAGTCGCGCGCCTACACGATGTTCGTCGTCACCTGGGTGGCGGACTACCCGGACCCGCAGAACTTCCTCGATGTGCTCTTCCACACCGGGTCGGCGCGCAACTACGGCGGCTACAGCAACCCGAAGGTCGATGCACTGCTCGATCAGGCGAACATCGAGCAGAACCCGACGAAGCGCACCGACCTTTACCGACGGGCGCAGCAGCAGATTCTGGACGATGTTGGCGCGATCCCGCTCTACCACACGACGGATTACTCGCTCGTGAAGCCCAGGGTGAAGGGGCTATCGATCACGGCGATGGGCATTCTCCGCCTCGAAACGGTCTGGGTCGAGCGATGACCGCCGTGCACACCGCGCGAGCCGCGCCGCTCGGGTCGGAGGATGTGCGCTCGCTGCGCCTGCCATGGAGCAGCCCCTTCGATGAGCAGTCGCTCATCGCGCATGTGCGCGCGCACCCCGACCGGTCATTCTGGTATCCGCAGACGGGCGAGTATCTCATCGGCGAGCCGTGGCGGCACCGGCGCGAGATCACGACCATCGCGGACGTCTCCGCGCGTGAACATGCGCCGCTCCTCATCGAGGCGTTGCGTGTCGCACCGACAAGCTCGCCGCAGGAACTGATCGTGATGACCGACTTCGTGAACGCCCGCCCGCCATCGCTGTACGCCAGTCTCGGGTTGCGGCGCATTCAGGAGGTCATCTGCTACGAGATGCGCGCCGTCACCGCCGATACGCCATGCACACGGCTCACCTTCCGGCGGGCATCGATCCACGAACCGACCGAGCGTGATGCGCTGCTCGGGGTGGATCATGCGTCGTTCCCGTGGTTGTGGCACAACACCGCCGATGAGTTCACCGCGTACCAGCGCGGCGATGGCGTCGAACTCTACGTCGGCTATGACAGAGCAGCGCGGCCCATCGCATACTTCGGCGTGACCCACTTCCGTGGCTGGGGGCACCTGGACCGGATCGGCGTCGTCCCGTCCGCGCAAGGGGCGGGGCACGGCCTGGAAGCGCTGCGCTACGCCGTGCACCTTTTGGCACGCGCGGGTGCGACGCGGATTGGGCTATCAACTCAGGCGGACAATCTTCGATCGCAGCGGCTCTATCAGCGCTTCGGCTTCCAGCGAACGTATCAGAACGACTACCACATCCACGGGTTGTGGATCGATCCCGCGCGCGCCGCGTCCGCCGTGACCGACCGGGACGGGGAGGGCGACGCCGAGTGAGTGGCAACAGTTTTGGCACGGTCTTTCGCATCACGACCTTTGGTGAGTCGCACGGGCGCGCGGTCGGCGTCACGATTGATGGGTGCCCGGCGGGGCTGCCAATCGACGAGCAGGGCATCCAGAAGGAACTGGACCGCCGACGAACGGGCCAGTCGCGCGTGACGACACCCCGGCAGGAAAAGGACCGGATCGAATTCCTTTCCGGCATCTTCGAGGGGATGACGACGGGGATGCCGCTGACGATGCTCGTCTGGAACGAGGACGCGGATTCGAGTAAGTACGAGCCGATCCGCGACCTCTATCGCCCCGGTCACGCGGACTACACCTACCTCGCGAAGTATGGCAGGCGCGATCATCGCGGCGGCGGCCGTTCCAGCGCGCGCGAGACGATCGGGCGCGTCGCGGCGGGCGCCGTCGCGAAGGCGCTGCTCGCGCGGGAGGGCGTGGTGATCTACGGCTACACCGTGCAGGTCGGCTCCATCGTCGCGCGGGAGGTCGATCCGTCGGTGATCGAACGGAACATGGTGCGCGCGGCGGACTTCGAGGCGTCCGAGCGGATGATCGCCGCCATCGACGCCGCACGGGATTCCGGCGACAGCCTCGGCAGCACCGTCGAGGTGCGCGCGGAGGGCGTCCCCCCCGGCCTGGGGGAACCCGTCTTCGATAAATTGGATGCGGACCTCGCGAAGGCGATGCTCAGCGTCCCGGCGACGAAGGGCTTTGAGATCGGCGACGGTTTCGCCGTCGTGCCCCGGCACGGCTCCGAGAACAACGACCCCTTCGTGATGGATGCGGCGGGTATCGTGCGCACGACGACGAACCATGCGGGCGGCATCCTCGGCGGCATCTCCACCGGGGAGCCGATTGTGATTCGTGTCGCGATCAAACCGCCGTCCTCGATCACGAAGGAGCAGCAGACCATCGACACGCAGGGTGGGGCGCGCACCATCCGCGTCGAGGGTCGCCACGACCCCTGCCTTGCGCCCCGCGCCGTCCCCGTGCTGGAGGCGATGCTCGCGCTGGTTCTCGCGGACCATCTGCTGCGGCATCGGCTCGTGCGCGTCGCGTGGGAAGCCCCGCGCTAGGGGCGGGCGGTGATGCGCGGGGAAGATGGCCACCACACCATCGTGCGGACGCTCCTGCTCACGCTGCTCATTTGCATCGCGCTGGCAAGTGCGAGTGTCGGGTGGGTCATCGATGGGAGGATATCGCCCTCTGTCGCGGTCGCAGTGATCGTTTTTCCGCTCCTGACGAGTGTGGCGTGCGCGGCATTGCGCCGCGCGGGCATCCTGATGATTGACGTGACGCTCCCCATCTGGCTCCGTCGCATCGATGTCGCCGCAGATGCGCCGGCACGATTGGACGACGAAACGCGCCGTGCGCTGGAGCGTTCGGTCATCGAGGCGCGGCATTTTCATCAGCGGGAGGTGCGCACCGAGCATATCCTCCTCGCGCTTGTGCAGGAGCCGTGTCACGCGGCGCGGGCGCTCGCGGCGAGCGGCGTGACCGTCGAACGGGTGATCCGGGCGGTCGATCTGATCGCCGGAACCGGCACCGCGCCCGACGATACAACGCCGGACTTGGGGGCGGGTACGCGCCGTGTCCTGAACGAAGCAGCGATCATCGCGCAACAGGGCCGCAGGCGGTCGATTGGCACCGGGCACCTGCTGCTCGCGCTGACGGAAACGAGCGCCGGGAGCGCGGCGGGCATCCTCGATCACCTCGGCTGCGCGCGGACGACGCTTGAGCGCGCGCTGAAGGGAACGCGGCGGCGCGAGCGGTGAATCGTGCAGTGGTTCGCACCGGTATATCGCGCCGCACGGTCGTCCGTAGGGGCGGTTCACGAACCACCCCGATGAATGCGATCAACGCTCCCGCGAACCGCGCCAGATGTGGCGCCTCAACCGAGATCAGCGAAGAAGTCATCGACGCGCCGCAGCCCCTCGGTGAACCTCTCCGGGTCGGCCCCGATGCCGATGCGCAGGCGACCTTCCAACCCGAACGCCGCCCCCGGTGCGAGCATCACGCTCGCTTCCTCCGCAAGCCGACCTGCCAGGTCAAACGAGGGCAGATCGAGGTTGTAGCGCAGCATCCCAAGCAGCCCGCCGCGCGGCTCAACCCACGAGAACATATTCGTCCGCCCGCTGATGAACCGGCGCAGCGCCGCGAGGTTCGCCGCGCTGATGCGGGCCGTGCGGTCGAGGATCGCGTCCCGATGATCGAGCGCGAACCGCGCCAGATAATCGCTCAGTCCATTGGGGCTGAGCGTCGTGTAATCGCGGAGCGACCAGCATTGCGCCGCGATCTCCTCCGTCGCCGCGAGCCAGCCGACGCGCAGCCCAGGGAGGCCGAACGGCTTGGAGACGGTGCCCACACTGATCGCGCGCGGCCCGAGCGTGCGCATCGGCGGTGCGAGCGGCTGCCCATCGACGGTCAGCCAGCGGTACGCCTCGTCCGACAGAATGTACGCATCGACGGATTCCGCGAGGGCGTAGATCGCTTCGCATTGCGCCGCGTCGAGGGCCGATCCGGTCGGGTTGTGCGGTGTGTTGATGACGATCAGCCGCGTGTTCCGGTCCACCAGCCGCGTCAATGCATCGATGTCGTAGCGATACGCCGTCTCCTCTGTCAGTTCGAGGCGGCGCACGTCGCAGCCGATCGTCTCCGGCACAGTGTAGAGTTGCTGGTACGCTGGGTAGACGGCGACGACGCCATCGCCGGGGCGCAGGAGCGCGTTGAAGACCAGATAATTCGCCTCGATTGCGCCCGTCGTGACAAGAACATCATCGGCGGAAAGGCCGGGGTACGTCGCGGCGATGCGCTCGCGGAGCGCCACGGTGCCACGCGCCTCGTTGTACATTAGCGGCAGATCGAGCAGCGCGCGCACATGCTGGCCCGGCTCCGCATCGAGCGCGAAGAGTTCCCCCGTCGTCATCGGCTGGATGCCCGACTCCGCGAGGTCGTATTCGACATCCATCTCGTACTTCGTCATCCAGCGTTCGAGCGCAAAGGGCGGGAATTGCATGTCACCTCGTTGCTTGGTTTATGTTGACGCCATCCGATAGACGCGTTAATCCAGGTATCGATAGCCGGGCAGCGTGAGGAAATCGACGAACGAGTCCTCGGTCGTGATCCGGTCGAAGAGGTCGCGCGCCATCTCGTAGGGGACAGCGGCGAACTGCGCATCGCCGACGGCGGCGCGAATCTTCGCCATCTCCTCCGGCACCATGGACCGGAAAAGATCGACGCTCACCTTGCGGCCATCATCGAGTTTGCCGTCCGGGTGCCGGATCCACTGCCAGACCTGCGAGCGCGAAATCTCGGCGGTGGCGGCGTCCTCCATCAGGTTGAAGATCGGCACCGCGCCGGAGCCGCCGAGCCACGCCGCGATGTACTGGATGCCGACGCTGATGTTCGTCCGCAACCCCGCCTCGGTGATGTGGCCGCGCCCGTCGGGGAACGTGATCAGTTCCGCCCCCGCGACCGCGACATCCTCGCGCTTCTTGTCAATCTGGTTCGCGTGCGGCATCCGCTCGTTGAAGGCCTCCATCGCGACGGGGACGAGGCCGGGGTGCGCGACCCAGGTGCCGTCGTGGCCGTCGGTCGCCTCGCGCTCCTTGTCCACGCGCACCTTCGCGAACGCCTCATCGTTGGCGGCGGGGTTGTTGCGGATCGGGATCTGCGCCGCCATGCCGCCCATCGCGTGCGCGTTTCGGCGGTGGCAGGTGCGGATGCAGAGGAGGGAGTAGGCGCGCATGAACGGTGTCGTCATCATCACCATCGCGCGATCCGGCAGCAGGAAATCCGGCTTGTTGCGGAACTTCTTGATGCAACTGAAGATGTAGTCCCACCGCCCACAGTTAAGGCCCGCCGAGTGCTCCCGCAGCTCGTAGAGAATCTCGTCCATCTCGAACGCCGCGAGGATCGTCTCGATCAGCACCGTCGCCTTGATCGTCCCCTGCGGCAATCCCAACTCGTTCTGCGCCATCACGAAGAGATCGTTCCAGAGGCGCGCTTCCCGGTGGCTCTCGATCTTCGGCAGGTAGAAGTATGGGCCGCTGCCGTTCGCGAGGAGCGTGCGCGCGTTGTGGAAGAGGTAGAGGCCGAAGTCGAAGATGCTGCCGGAGATCGGCGCGCCGTCCACGAGCAGATGCTTCTCGTCCAGGTGCCAGCCGCGCGCCCGCACCATTAGCGTCGCGACGTTCTCATTGAGTTGATACATCCGCCCGTCGGGGTTCTCGAAGGTGATCGTGCGGTTGATCGCGTCGCGCAGGTTGATCTGCCCCTGGAGGTTGCTGTCCCACGTCGGCGAGTTCGCGTCCTCGAAGTCCGCCATGAAGACCTTTGCGCCACAGTTGAGGGCATTGATAATCATCTTCCGGTCCACTGGCCCGGTGATCTCGACGCGCCGGTCCTGCAAGTCCGCCGGGGCGGGCGCGACCGTCCAGTCGCCCTCACGAACCGCCCGCGTCTCGGGCAGGAAGTCCGGCATGATGCCCGCGTCGATCGCCACTTGTCGCTCCGCGCGCCGCTGGAGCAGTTCCTGCCGCCGCGCCTCGAACGCGCGGGAGAGTTTGGCGATGAACGCGACCGCCTCGGGCGTCAGGATGTCCGCGTATCCGGCGTGCATCGGCCCGGTGATCGAGACGCCTTCAACGAACAGGAGTGCGCGTGATTCTGCCATAGCTCGCTCTCCTCTCCTCACAAACGGTCGGCGCATCCACTCGCCAGGCCGCCTGCCGCAACACGACCGATTGAGGAAACGACTGTACCACGCACGCCGGTGTGCGAACAGACGACGACCGATGCCTGACGAATGCTCATGCCCAGACGCGAGGCGCGACCGGGATCGGACCGGTTGGCCGTATTGGGGGGTATTTCTGGCAGTCGATGGCTTCTGACGCGAAGAGGGGAATTGCCGGGATCCCCGTGTGGAGGAAGTGGCTGGGGCGCAGGGATTCGAACCCCACCTACCTGATTCAGAGTCAGGCGTTCTACCGCTAAACTACGCCCCAACAGCGCGGGAAAAGTATGCCACGGCACGGCGGTTTTCGTCAACGGCTGGCGCGCTTTTTGCCACATGGGCGCGCGCATCACGCGGCAACATTGCCATTATCGACGTGGACGCGCTGCATCGCGCGGAGTTCCTGCGTCTCCGTCAGCGTCTCGTCCGCGCCGGTCACAAGGACCTGGCGATCATCGCCGCCGTTGACGATCGTTTCGATGACAAAGGCTCGGTGGATCGGGTCGAGTTCCGAGAGGATGTCATCGAGTAGGGCGACGGGGGAGTCGCCGGTTTCGTCCGTCATCACGGCGATCTCCGCCAGTTTCAGCGCGAGCACGGCGAGGCGTTGCTGCCCGCGCGACCCGTAGGCCGCGAGTTCGACGCCGTTGTAGAGCAGCGTCAGGTCGTCGCGGTGCGGCCCGACGACGGTGACGGCGCGGCGGTGCTCCTCCGTGCGGCGGTCGGCGAGCGATTGGGTGAAGTTGCGCGCCGCCGTGCTCTCCGTGCCCGCGAGGTCGTCGGTATTCATCGCATCGCCCGCCACCGGGATGCTCGGCGTGTAGACAATCGCGAGTGGCACATCCCGCCCGGTTAGGGCGATGAAGATGCGCTCGGCGTGCGCGGAGAGCCGGGCGATGGTCGTCTGGCGGCGGGCGTGGACGAACGCGCCGCTCGCGATGATTCCCTCGTCCCAGTAGGCGAGTTCCTCGTGCACCGCCGGGTCGCCGGCGGAGCGATGCTCGGCGGCGAACCGTTTGAGCAGCGCATTCCGTTGCGCCAGCGTCGTCGTGTACGACGCGAGGGCGCGGATGTAGCGGCGGTCGATCTGCGAGAGCATCACGTCGAGGTACTTGCGGCGGATGCTCGGCGCGCCGGTGATTAACTCCAGATCGGTCGGCGCGAAGACGACCGCACGCAGGGTGCCCACGGCATCCACTGCGCGGCGGGCGATGCCGTTGACCTTCACCTGCTTGCGCGTCATCGCCGCGCCCTCGCCCGCCGTCTTCTCCAGTTGCAGGCCGATTTCGAGCGCGACCCCGCCGTGCGCGGTCGTCACGTCGCCGTGCACGCGGGCGTAGGGCGCGCTGGCGAACTCCGTGCCGCTCTCCCAGCGGATCATCTCGCGGTCCAGCCCGGCGCGCGGCGAGCGCGTCGTAGAGAGGAAGGCGACGGCTTCGAGGATCGTCGATTTTCCGCTGCCGTTCGCGCCCGTGATGACAAGACCTCGCGCCGGAATCTCCAGCGCGAGGCGGCGGTAGCAGCGGAACTCCTCCAAGGTCAGCGCGGTGAGCTGCATATCCCTCCGGTCATGCGTCCACCGCACCCCACCGTCATCTACTGCGCGAGGTGCATCGGCATGATGACGTAGACCGCATCGCCGGACCCAACGGGCCGGAGGACGCCGGCGTTGTTCGGCCCCTGCATCTCCAGTGCCATCTGCTGCGTCTTCGTCGCGTTGAGTACGTCGGAGAGGTAACGCACATTGAAGGCGATCACGCCGGATGGCCCCTCGATGCTCGCGTCCACGTCGCTGAGGTTGTCGCCCACTTCGGCGGCGTTCGCGCTGACCTGGAGCGTGCCGGTGCTGTACTCCTCCTCACCCTTCGTCACGGCGATCTTCACGACATCGTTGTTCTCGCGCGCGAAGATGTTTGCGCGGCGAATCGCGCCGAGGAAGCCCTCGCGGCTCGCCACCGCGCGCGTGTTGTACGACTTCGGCACCAGTTGCCGCACCTCGGGGAACGTCCCGTCGATCAGGCGCGAGACGAACTCGACGCTCCCCGACCTGCACATCAACTGGTTGCGGTTCGGCGTCACCGTCAGCGCGACGGGTTCCTCGCTGTCGCCGAGCACGCGGGCGAGTTCGGCCATCGCGCGCGCCGGGACGATGATCGAGACCGGCTCGCTGACCGGTGCGGCCAGCTCCCCGTCGCGCACGGCGAGGCGGAAGCCGTCGGTCGCGGCGAGCGAGATCGTCTGTCCGTCGATCTTCACATGGATGCCCGCGAGCACCGGGCGGCTGTCGTCGCCCGCCGCCGCGAAGGAGACCTGCGCGATCATCTCCTTGAGCAGCACGCCGTCAATCGTCGCGGTCGGGCCGTTGCCCTCGGCGAGGGAGGGAATCGCGGGGAAGTCCTCCGCGTCGATGCCCCGGATCGTCGAGCGGTTGCGCCCGCAGTTGAGCGTCAGCGCCAGTCGGCTATCGACCGCCAGCGTGACCGTCTCCGATGGCAGGGTATTGACCCACTCGGTCAGCGACTTCGCCGGGATCGTTACCGAGCCGCCCTGCTCGATCGTGCAGGAGATCCACGACGTGATCGCCATTTCCAGATTCGTCGCGGCGAGTTTCAATTTGCCCTCCTCGGTCACGAGGAGGATGTTGTTCAGCACGGGGAGCGTCGTCTTGGACGCGACCGCCCGCATCACCTGGCCGAGCGCCCGGTGCAGGTTCTCCTGGCTCACCGTCAGTTTCATCCCCGCGCTCGTCGGCACACTGCTAATGTTTTCCTGTGTCGCCACCGCGACCTCCGTTGCCTCGAACAAGTCCACCATCGCTGCAAACCCTCCCCACGCATCGAATACCGACCGTCCGTATTGTACGTACACTCTACACGAGTTTGCGGCGGGGCGCAAGGGGAGGCGCGTGACGATGATACAATCTGCGCGAAAGGCGGTCAAAAGAGGCGGATGGAAAACGAAGAGTACGGGCGCAGCAACGGGCTGCGCGACCTCCCCGGCGTCGGCGAACTGCTCGCCGATCCGGACATTCAGCGTGCGGCGAACGGGACGGCGCCCGAATACGTGGTGCAGATCGCGCGTGCCGTTGTGCAGGAGACGCGCGCGTACTTCCTCGAAACGCAATCGCCAATCGACCGGGACGGCGTGATTGCGACGATTTGCGCGCGGCTCGGGCAGCACCAGCGGCCCAAACTCCGCCGCGTCATCAACGGCACGGGGGTTATCCTGCACACCAATCTCGGGCGCGCCCCGATGAGCGAGAGCGCGGTGGCCGCGATGCGGGAAGCGGCGGCGTCGTACGTGCCGCTCGAAATGGACCTCGCGTCGGGCGACCGTGGCGGGCGCATGGCGGAGATCGAGCGGCTGTTCAACCTGCTGACGGGCTGCGACGCCGCGCTCGTCGTCAACAACAACGCCGCCGCGACGATGCTCGTGCTCGCGGCGGTCGTGTCGCCCGCACGGAACGCGGTCGTCCTCTCGCGGGCCGAGGCGGTGGAGATCGGCGGCTCATTCCGCATTCCGGACATCCTGCGGCAGAGCGGTGCGACCCTCGTCGATGTCGGCACGACGAACCGGACGTACCTGCGGGATTACGCGGACGCGATGACCGCCGAGACCGCCGCTTTCCTTAAGGTGCATTCGAGTAACTTCCGCGTAACGGGGTTCGTGCACGAAACATCGGTCGGTGAACTCGTCCCGCTGGCGGCGGCATCGGGCATCGCGGTGATCGACGACCTCGGCAGCGGCGCGCTCGTCGATACGACAGCCTACGGCCTGGCGCGGGAACCGACGTTGCAGGGGAGCGTCGCGGCGGGCGCGCACCTCACCTGCGCGAGCGGTGACAAACTGCTCGGCGGCCCGCAGGCGGGCGTCATCCTCGGGCAGCGCGCGTGGGTCGCCCGGTGCGCCGCGCATCCGTTCGCCCGCGCCGTCCGCGCCGACAAAACGACACTCGCCGGCCTCGCCGCGACACTGCGTCACTATCTGTGGCAGGACTATTCTGAACATATCCCTGTGTGGCGGATGATCGCGACCCCGCCAGATGTTCTACGCGGGCGCGTTGAAGACTGGGTCCGGCAACTCCGTGCCGGTGGCGTCCCTGCGGACATGATGGCCTCCGTTGCGACCATCGGGGGTGGGTCGTTGCCGGGGGAGACGCTGCCGTCCTTCGCGCTCATCATCCGCGAGCAGGACGCGCGTGCGGACGGGCGTTCGATTGATGCGCTCGCGACCGCCCTCCGCACGGGCGCATCGCCACTCGTCGCGCGGATCGACCAGGCCCGACTCTGGATCGACGCGCGCACGGTCTTCCCGGCGGACGGCGCGGACGTTGTGCACGCCGTCGGTGCGGCGTGGCAGGCGACGTAGGGGAGCAGCTGCTGTTATGCGCGCGGTGAGCGCAAATCCCGGAAGACGGAACTTGGCGGCGGATAGAGTTTCAGATACTCGTTCAGCCGCATCATCTCGGCCTGATAGAACCGCATCATCTCCGGGTCGCCGCTCGCGCGTGCGTCCTCGACCAGTTCGCTCGACTCCGCGATGCGTTGCCGCGCATACTCGTGCAGCAGCGCGCGGATGATGCCGCTCGCCTCCGGAATCACCAGGCCGACGTACCAGTTGTCCTGCTTCTCGGTGTAGGAGAGCAATCGGGTCACCTGGTCGGTGACCGACTCCGGCACGCGCTCGAAAACTGCCTCGGTATCGAGGTACGCCTCCATATCCCGCGCGAGCGCGACCAGCGTCTCCCAGATGATGCGGTGCACCGCGTCCGTGAAGATGTCCGCCACATCTTCCGGCAAGGCGTGCAGCACGTCCGGCATCGCCGCCGGGTAGCGGATCAGGAGCGAGAGCAGATACTCGGTGCGCGTCGGGCCAAGTGTGCGGGGAGCCGCTTGCGCCACGGACGTTGTGGCGGGCTTGCTCCGCTGGCGCAGCGCGCTCTCGATGTACGACTCGCCAACCCCGAGCAGTCGCGCCACCATGCTGACGTAGACATCGCGCTCGACGCGGTCCGCCAGTTCCGGGATGAGCGGCGCGATCTGGTTGATGATCGCGGTCTTGCCGTGCCCGGTCTTCGTGTCGCCGCTCGCGATCGCGGCGCGGATGACGTAATCGAGCACGGGCACGGCGGCGGCGACGAGCGCGGGCCACGCCGGTGGGTCGGCGCGAATGAACTCGTCCGGGTCCTTGCCAGACGGCACGGTGAGCACGTTGATTTGCACCGAGAGGCGGCGCTCCGCCCGCACGAGGCCACGCGCATCTACGACGTATTCCGCGTCGTCGCCGAGAGCATTGCGGAGGGTATCGACGGCGCGCAGCATCGCCATCTGCCCGGCGGCGTCGGCGTCGAGCGCGAGGACGATGCGCGGCGTCAGTTTCTTAACCAGCCCCACCTGCTGCTCCGTCAACGCCGTGCCCATCGTCGCAACGACGTTGCGGTGACCGAACTGATGCGCGGTCAGGGCATCGACATACCCCTCGACGATCACCACTTCCTGCTGCTTGCGGATCGCCTCCGCCGCACGGTCGATGCCGTAGAGCAGGTGGCTCTTGTCGAAGAGCGGCGATTGCGGGGTGTTGAGGTACTTCGGCTGCTGATCGTCCGCGAGCGCGCGCCCGCCGAAACCGACGACCCGCCCGGCGCGGTCGCGGATCGGGAAGATGAACCGGCCCCGGAAGCGGTCGTACGGCCCGTTGCTGCCGTCGCGCGTCGAGAGCAGGCCGATCGACAACGCCTCCTGCAGGTCGTGGTTGCGCCCGCGCAGGTACTGCGTCAGCGCTTCCCACTCGTTCGGCGCGTAGCCCAGTTGGAAATCTTCCGCGATGGCGTCCGAGATACCCCGTTTCGCGAGGTACGCGCGGCCCGGTTGCCCTTTCGGATGGACGCGCAGCAGGTTCTGGTAGAAGAGCGCGGCAGCCTCGTTCATCGCGAGCAGTCGTTCCCGGCGCTCCTCGGCTTCACTCGTCGTTTTTTTTTCGGGTGACTGTGTGAGAGTGACACCCGCCCGTTCCGCGAGCAATGTCAAGGCTTCCCTGAAGTCGAGATTTTCCACTTTCATGATGAAGGTGAAGAGGTCGCCGCCCTCATTGCTGCCGAAGTCGCGCCATGTCTGCGTCTCCGGCCAGACATGGAAGGACGGCGTCTTCTCCGTCCGAAACGGGGAGAGGCCCGAATACGTCCGCCCCGTCTTCTTCAGTGGGGTGTACTGGCCGATCAGTTCGACCAGATCGATCCGCTCGCGGATTTGTCGGATGGCGTCATCGCTGGCCATGCGTCTCCCTTATGCCCAGTAGTGCGGGTGGTGAATTTCATCGAAACAACGCAGCGCGTAGAGATCGGTCATCCCGGCGATGTGATCCTTGAGCGCGACGGCAAGCCCGTCCCGCGTGCAGGTTTCGGTCACGTCCGGCGGCAACACCTCCGGGTGCTGCTCGTAGTACCGCCAGAGTGCGAGCACGACCCGTTCCGCGCGCTCGCGCTCCGGCGTCACCTCCGGTCCGGCGTAGACCCGGCGGAACATGAAATCACGCAGGCTGTCCGACGCGCCGAGTACCGGCTCTGTCAGCGTGATCCCGCCCGTCACGGGCGGCGCGCCATCCTCGCCGCTCGCCCACCAGTTCGCGACGATGCAGTCGGAGACCATCGTGTTGATCCGCTTCGCGTGCGTCGGGCCGAGCGTCTGCACCGCATCAGGCGGCAGATCATCGACGGTGATGAGGCCCGCGCGGATCGCGTCGTCGATGTCGTGGTTGATGTAGGCGATGGCGTCCGCGAGGCGCATGATCTGCCCTTCGAGCGTCGTCGGCCAGCCGGGACCGCCGTCCGCGAGCACACCGGCGCGCGGCTTCGAGTGGTTGAGGATGCCGTCGCGCACCTCGGCGCTGAGGTTAAGGCCCCGCCCCTCCTTTTCGAGAAGATCGACGATGCGCAGGCTCTGCTCGTTGTGGCGGTACGGCACGCCCATCGCCAGCGTGATCGCGCCCTCGCCGGCGTGCCCGAACGGGCCGTGGCCGAGGTCGTGCCCCATCGCGATTGCCTCCACGAGGTCCTCATTGAGCCGGAGCGCACGGGCAATCGTCCGCCCGATCTGCGAGACCTCCAGCACATGCGTCAGGCGCGTGCGGTAGTGATCGCCGAGCGGTGCGATGAAGACCTGCGTCTTGTGCTTCAGCCGACGGAACGAGGGGGCGTGCAGAATTCGGTCGCGGTCGCGCTGATAGATCGTCCGCATCAGCGATGCGTCGTCCGGGTGCTGCCGACCGGCGCTCCGGCTACTCCGCGCCGCATAGGGCGAGAGGCGCGCGTCCTCATCCGATTCGAGGTGCGGCCGGATGCTGCTCAGACGTTCATCGATTGCGGGGCGGGCCATCACCGGACTCCTCGACCATCGGCGCGGGCGGACAAATACGCGATGCCAGTATACGTCATGTACGTACAATATGCGATGACGCGATGGCACCGACTAAATGACGATGAGAGCTTTTTCGTAATGACCGAGTCGGTCACCTTCCCCTGGTGGCGGCAGGCTGAAGCCCGCCACCACCAATATCCTTTCACCTCAATGCCATTGCAAACCCGCTCTAGCGATCCCGTTCACCGCTCGCAATCGCCGCCTGCGCCGCCGCGAGCCGGGCAATCGGCACGCGGAACGGCGAGCACGAGACGTAATCAAGCCCCGTGCGGTGGCAGAAGGCGACGGACGACGGCTCGCCGCCGTGCTCGCCGCAGATGCCAACCTTGAGTTCGGCTTTCGTCTGCCGCCCGAGTTGCGTGCCAATTTCGACGAGTTTCCCGACGCCCTGCTGATCCAGCACCTGGAACGGGTCGGCGGCCAGGATGCCACGGTCAACATAGAGCGGCAGGAACCGCCCCGCGTCGTCGCGGCTGAGGCCGAAGGTCGTCTGCGTCAGGTCGTTCGTGCCGAAGGAGAAGAAATCGGCCTCGCGCGCGATGTCGGCCGCCATCAGCGCCGCGCGCGGCAGTTCGATCATCGTGCCGACGGTGTACGGCACCTGCTTGCCCGCGTTCTTCAGGACCGCATCGACGGTCGTGACGATCACCTCGCGCTGGCGGCGCAGTTCCTCGACGGTGCCGACGAGCGGCACCATGATTTCCGGCTCCGCGACGATCCCCTCCGCGAGCACATCCAGTGCGGCGGTGATGATCGCCCGTGCCTGCATACTCGTGATTTCGGGGTAGAGGATACCGAGCCGACAGCCACGCAAGCCGAGCATCGGGTTCGCCTCGTGGAGCGCCTGCACCTTGTCGCGTACCTGCTGCGCGCGGATGCCAAGTTTCGCGGCGAGTTGCTCCTGCTCCTCCGGCGTGTTCGGCAGGAACTCGTGCAACGGCGGGTCGAGCGTGCGGATCGTCACGGGGTAGCCCGCCATCGCGCGGAAGATGCCTGCGAAGTCGCCGCGCTGCAACGGCTCGATCTCCGCGAGCGCGGCCTCGCGCTCCTCGCGCGACGTAGCGAGGATCATCGCGCGCATCGCGTCGATGCGCGTCCCCTCGAAGAACATGTGCTCGGTGCGGCAGAGGCCGATGCCCTCCGCGCCGAACTCGCGCGCCACCGTCGCGTCGTGCGGCGTGTCCGCGTTCGCGCGCACCTTCAGACGGCGCAAGTCGTCCGCCCAACCCATCAGCGTCGCCAGGTCGCCGCTGACGGTCGGCTCCGTCGTCGGCACCTTGCCGAGCATCACATTGCCCGTCGCGCCGTCGATGGTGATGAAGTCGCCCACGCGGAAGGTGAACTCCGCGACGTGCACCTCGCCCTTGTCGTAGTCGATCTGGAGCGCGGTGCATCCCGAGATGCACGGCTTGCCCATGCCCCGCGCGACGACGGCGGCGTGCGAAGTCATGCCGCCGCGCGCCGTGAGCACGCCCTGCGCCGCCACCATGCCGTGGAAGTCCTCCGGGCTGGTCTCGATGCGCACGAGAATCACTGGCTCGCCCGCCTGCCCGCGCCGCTGCGCCTCGTCGGGGTCGAAGACAACCTTTCCGGTCGCCGCACCCGGTGACGCGGGCAACCCGGTCGCCAGTACCTGCACTCGCGCGGTCGGGTCGATCATCGGGTGCAGTAACTGGTCGAGTTGCGCGGGTTCAACGCGGCTGACCGCGTCCCGCTGCGCAATGAGCCCCTCGCTCGCCATGTCGATCGCGATCTTGACCGCCGCCGCGCCGGTGCGCTTGCCGCTGCGCGTCTGGAGCATGAAGAGTTCGCGGTGCTGAATCGTGAATTCGAGGTCCTGCATGTCGCGATAGTGGTGTTCGAGTTGCGCCGCGATCTTGAGCAACGAGCCGTACGCCTCGCTGAGCGCGGGGTCGTCGCCCATCTCCGCGACGGGCTTCGGCGTGCGGACGCCCGCCACCACATCCTCGCCCTGCGCGTTCGGCAGGTATTCACCGAATAATCCCACCGCACCCGTGTTCGGGTCGCGCGTGAAGCAGACGCCGGTGGCGCAGTCATCGCCGAGGTTGCCGTACACCATCGACTGGATGTTGACGGCGGTGCCAAGGTCGTCCGGGATGCTGTTCTGGCGGCGATACCGGATCGCGCGCGCATTGTTCCACGAGCGGAAAACGGCCTCAATCGCGAGCCGCAACTGCTGGTACGGGTCGTCGGGGAAGTCGCGGCCACTCTCGCGCCGCACGATCGTGCGGAACTCATCCGCGAGCGCCTTCAACTCCGGCGCGGGGATTTCCGTGTCGTTGAAGACCTGCAACCGGCGCTTGACGCGGTCAATTGCGTCCTCGAACAACTCGCTGTTCACGTCAAGCACGACCTTGCCGAACATCTGGATCAAGCGCCGCATGCAGTCGTACGCGAAGCGCGGGTCGTCCGTCTCCGCGATCAGGGCGTCCAACGATTGCGACGACAAACCGAGGTTGAGGATCGTGTCCATCATCCCCGGCATCGAGAACTTCGCGCCCGAACGAACCGACACGAGCAGTGGCCTCTTGGAGCCGCCAAATGTGCGCTCCATCGCCTCCTCGATGGTGTGCATCCCATCGAGCACCTGCTCCCATAGCCCGTCGGGCAGCGCGCTGTCGCTCGCCAGGTATGCATTGCACGCGGCGGTCGTGATCGTGAAGCCGGGCGGAACGGGCAGGCCCGCGTTCGTCATCTCCGCGAGGTTCGCGCCCTTGCCGCCGAGGAGGTCGCGCTGGTTCGCGTCGCCATCACGAAAAAGAGAGACCCACTTCGTCGTCGCGGTTGCCATGCGATTCCTCCGTGCGGAAGCATATGGTGCGTGGTCCATCGCGGTGCACCGACGCCGATGCACACGTTTACGCTCGTGCTGCTGTGAGTATACCGATGTTTCGCCGCTTGGGTGCGCGGCGCGCGCCGGTTTCGCGGGCGCGATCGTCGCTTATGCGCGGCGCTTCTGAATCCGCGCGAGCGACGCCATCAGTTTCTTCACCCCCGCGCCGACAAACGCGATCGTCACTTCCTGATCGTCGCCGAGGTCGCGGACGGAGACGACCGCGCCATCGCCGAACTTCGGGTGCGACACGCGATCACCGGCGCGGAACGTCGCGGCGCCCGTCGGCAGTGGCGCGGGGCGCGGGGCATCCCAGCGCGTTGCGGTGTTCTGCGGCGGTGCGGCGATCGGGAGTTGACGCGCCGGGGCGTTCGTCCCCTCGACAATATCGGGTGGGATCGAGTCGATGAAGCGTGACCGGGTGGCGTACTGCTCGTTGCCCCAGACGCTCCGCTTGAAGGCGTGCGTGATGTACAGCCGCTCCTTCGCGCGCGTAATGCCGACGAAGAACAGGCGGCGTTCCTCCTCCATCTCGCGCTCGCTCTCCTGCGAGCGGATATGCGGCAGGATGTTCTCCTCCACGCCGACGATGAAGACGGCGGGGAACTCCAGCCCCTTCGCGGCGTGGAGGGTAATCAGGGTCGCCTTCTCCGCGTCGGAGGCGTTGCGGTTGTACATATCCTGATCGGAGACGAGCGCGGCCTCCTCGAGGAAGACCTGGAGCGCCGTCTGCCCTTCGAGCGTCGCGTAATCTGCGACGACGCTCCGCAGTTCATGCACGTTCTCGGCGCGATCCGATTCCTCGACGCCCGCATCCGCGAGCATCCGCAGATACCCGGATCGCTCCATCAGGGTATCGAAGAAGGTGACGATGTCGGTGTCGAGCATCGTGGCGCGCATCCCGGCGACGAACCGTGCCATGTCTGCCAGCCCGGTTGCGGGGCGACCGGAGATTGGCGGGAGCGGCTCCATACCCTCGACCAGCGCCCGACATCCCGCGATCGGTGCCGTGCTGTGCGCGCGCGCCCACGCATTGAGCGCGGCGACCGACTGCTTGCCGATGCCCCGCCCGAGCGGGGTGTTGTCGATCACGCGCTCGAACGCCGCGCCATCGGCGGGGTTCTGCACCAGCCGCATCAGCGCGATCACGTCCTTCACTTCCTTGCGCTCGTAGAACCGCGTGCCGCCGATCAACTGATATGGGAGGCCGAAGCGGATGCACGCCTCCTCAAGGATGCGGCTCTGCGCGTTCGTGCGGTACATCACCGCACAGTCGCTCGCGCGGTACTTGCCCGTCGTGACCAATCGCTGAATCTCCTGCACGACGAACTGCGCCTCCTGCCCCTCGTCGTAGTGCTCGCGGACGATGATCGCCGTTCCCACGGCGTTCTCGGTGAGGAGACGCTTCGGCTTGCGCTCGGTATTCATGCTGATAACGGCCTGCGCCGCATCGACGATTCGCTTGGTTGAGCGGTAGTTCTGCTCAAGGAGCAGCACTTTCGCGTTCGGGAAATCGCGCTCGAAATCGAGGATGTTGCGGATGTCGGCCTGCCGCCAGCCGTAGATGCTCTGGTCGGGGTCGCCGACGACGCAGATGTTGTGATGCGCCGCCGCCAACTCCTTCACGAGCCGGTACTGCACATGGTTCGTGTCCTGATACTCATCGACGTGGATGTATTGATAGCGCCGCTGATACCGCGCGAGCACATCCGGCTGGGTAGTGAACATCTGCAAGGTTCGCAGCAGCAGGTCGTCGAAGTCGAGGGCGTTGTGGCGATGCAGGAGCGATTGATAGACCGGATAAACCCGTCCGGTCACTTCCTCCCAGTACGACGACGCCATCGTCGCGAATTCGTCGGCGCTCACGCCGTTGCTTTTCGCCGCTGAGATCGTGCTGAGGAGCGCGCGCGGGCCATACTGCTTGGGGTCGAGGTTGAGATCGCGCATCGCCTGTCTGATCGCGCCGATTTGATCCGCGTCGTCGTAGATCGTGAAGTCGCGCGCGATGCCCGCCTGCTCGCCGTCCCGACGCAGGACGCGCGCGCAGAAGGAGTGGAATGTCCCCACCGTCAGGCTGTGCACTTGGGGGCCAACCAGCCGCTCCAAGCGATCCTTCATCTCTTTCGCGGCCTTGTTCGTGAACGTCACCGCCAGCACCTGGTGCGGATCGACACGCCGCACGGCGAGGAGATAGGCGATCCGGTGCGTCAGGACGCGCGTCTTGCCGCTCCCCGGCCCGGCAACGATGAGCACCGGCCCCTCGGTGGTTGTGACTGCCTCTGCCTGCTCCGTGTTTAAGCCGGCAAGAATCGAAACTTCCGTACTCGTCACCTGATTGCCCCTCCGACACGAACAGATGCGCGCGTGTACAAACACCTGCTGACGCAGTGTACACGCTCATCGACGGCCGGAATAGTGCCGCAGCCCTATGTCGTCAGTTTGACGCCGAAGCGTTCAAGGTTGTTCAAAAGATAGATAAGGAATGCGGTTGAACTGACGATACCGATGATCGAGAGGATCAAACCCGCTACCGCCTGCGACCGATTCGTCGCGGGCGATGATTGATCGGGGGCCATCACAGGGCGGCGCATTTCCGAAAGAGCAATCGCACTGAGAATGAGGCCAACGATCCCAAGAACGATACCAATCCAACTGAGAAGAACACCGGGCACGATGCTCGCGATCCCAAGCCACATGCCGGCGATTGCTTTCCCATTTCGGGTCGGTGCGTACGCATCGGGCGGAACGATAGGATACGGAGGAGTGGGATAGGCGTACGGTGATGGCACGTTGCTCGCCGTTGCCATCGGGGAGACGGGCGACACCGTTTGTTGTGCGACAGGGATCGAAGGGGAGGAGTATGCGTCGCCCGGTACGCTCCATGCCTCACCGAGTTCCGCGCCGCAATTCTGGCAGAACCGCGCTCCTTCGGGGACATCACTGCCGCAGGCGTGGCAACGGGTCATGGAGGGAAAGCCTTTCGATGTCGCGGGGAGGGGCGCGTTCTCGCCGCTCTCAGACGCACAAACGAACGGTGGGCGTCGAAACGCCCACCGCAGTATGGCACCTTACATACCAGAGGGGAAGGGGAGAGGGCAGGAACCATGAAACGGCGGGCGACTCCGCCGGAGTGCGGCAAGCGATGGTGTCCTTCCCGGTGATGGCCCTCCTCGGCACCCCCACCGCCTCGCCCGCGCCTGTGG